>TARA_R110000868_G_scaffold53744_4_pt1 | contig 41648 bp, 36 predicted proteins | sample TARA_R110000868 | Tara Oceans TARA_R110000868 (sample SAMEA4397489) | marine metagenome | biome: Polar Biome; feature: [SRF] surface water layer (ENVO:00010504); material: water (ENVO:00002006), including particulate matter (ENVO:01000060) such as... | depth 5 m | reverse complement strand
GGTGATCGGCCGCGACGAGGAAATCCGCCGCGCCATCCAGGTGCTCTCACGCCGCACCAAGAATAACCCTGTCCTGATCGGTGAACCCGGCGTTGGCAAGACCGCCATCGCGGAGGGGCTGGCGCTGCGCATCGTCAATGGCGATGTGCCGGAAAGCCTCAAGGAAAAGCGCCTTCTTGCGCTCGATATGGGATCGCTCATCGCCGGTGCGAAATATCGCGGCGAGTTCGAGGAGCGCCTCAAAGCCGTGCTCAATGAAGTCACCAGCGCCAATGGCCAGATCATTCTCTTCATCGACGAGATGCACACACTGGTCGGCGCCGGCAAGGGCGATGGCGCGATGGATGCGTCAAACCTGTTGAAGCCGGCCCTGGCGCGCGGTGAGCTGCACTGTATCGGTGCCACGACGCTGGATGAATACCGCAAGCATGTCGAAAAAGACCCGGCCCTGGCGCGGCGTTTCCAGCCCGTCATGGTCGAGGAACCGACCGTTGCCGACACGATCTCCATCCTGCGCGGGCTGAAGGAAAAGTACGAGGTGCACCATGGCGTGCGCATCGCCGACAGCGCCATTGTGGCGGCCGCCAACCTGTCCAATCGCTACATCACCAATCGCTTCCTGCCCGACAAGGCCATCGATCTGATGGACGAGGCCTCGGCGCGTCTGCGCATGCAGATCGACAGCAAGCCTGAGGAACTCGACGAGATTGATCGCCGCGCGATCCAGCTCAAGATCGAGGCCGAAGCGATGAAGAAGGAGTCCGACGAGGCCTCCAAACACCGTCTCGCGACCATCACCAAAGAGGTCGCCGAACTGGAATCGCGCTCGGCCGAACTCACCGCCACCTGGAAGGCGGAGAAGGACAAGCTCGCCTCCGCGACAACAATCAAGGAGACGATCGAACAGGTCCGCGCGGACCTCGCCGATGCCGAACGCCGCGGCGATCTGGGTCGCGCGTCGGAGCTGAAATACGGCCAATTGCCTGATCTCGAACGCAAGCTGGCGATTGCCGAAACCGCCAGCGAAGACGGCAATACGATGCAGGAAGTCGTCGATGACGAGCAGATCGCCCAGATCGTCTCGCGCTGGACCGGCGTGCCCGTCGACAAGATGCTGGAAGGTGAGCGTGACAAGCTCCTGCGCATGGAAGAAGCGCTCCAGGGCCGCGTCGTCGGCCAGGAAGCGGCGCTGGAGGCTGTTTCCGATGCCGTGCGCCGTGCGCGGGCTGGCCTCAAGGATCCGGCGCGACCGATCGGTTCATTCCTCTTTCTCGGCCCCACGGGTGTCGGCAAGACCGAGCTGACCAAGGCGCTGGCCAATTTCCTCTTCGATGATGAGAGCGCGATCACCCGCCTCGACATGTCGGAATACATGGAGAAGCATTCCGTCTCGCGCATGATCGGCGCGCCTCCGGGCTATGTCGGTTATGAGGAGGGTGGGGCGCTCACCGAAGCCGTGCGCCGCCGGCCCTACCAGGTCATCCTGTTCGACGAGATCGAGAAGGCCCATGGCGACGTCTTCAACGTGCTCTTGCAAGTGCTCGATGATGGCCGTCTCACGGACGGGCAGGGCCGCACGGTCGATTTCCGCAATACGATCATCATCATGACCTCCAATCTCGGGTCGGAATTCCTGCAGGGCGTCGACAATGCCGAAGACGCGCGCGAGCCCGTGATGGAAATTGTGCGCGGCCATTTCCGCCCCGAATTCCTCAACCGGATTGACGAGGTCATCCTGTTCAACAAGCTCGGCCGCGAGCATATGGGTGCCATTGTCGAGATCCAGATCAAGCGCCTGGTGAGCCTGCTGGCTGACCGCCGGATGACCATCAAGCTCGACCCGGCGGCGCGCGACTGGATCGCCGCCAAGGGCTATGACCCCGCCTACGGGGCCCGTCCTCTCAAGCGCGTCATCCAGAAAGACCTGCAGGACCCGCTCGCCCGTTTGCTCCTCGAGGGCAAGATCAAGGATGGCGATGATATTGTCGTGTCGAGCGAGGCCGGGGTGCTGACGATCAATGGTGTGGCCGTGGGCGAGAAGCGGCCGGTGGCGGCGGCTGTGAATTAGGGCTCTGCCGAGAGTTGAATGAGAAGCGGCCGGAAAGCGAAGAGCTTTCCGGCCGCGTTTTTGTCTCGTCCACTGCCTCAATTCTCGTCATCCTGACTTTCGTCGGGATGACGAGAAGTTGGGTTGGTTCACCCTGTAATCTCGGGCTCCACCAGTTTCGCCAGCTTGCGCAGGGATTGCTGCCAGCCGAGATAGCAGGCCTCTGCCGGGATCATGTCGGGTATGCCCTCCTGGACCACCGTCATTTCGGTGCCCATCGAGACCGCTTTCAGGCTGACAGTGACGGTCATCTCGCCGGGCAGATTGGGGTCGTCGAAGACGGTGGTGTAGACCAGCTTTTCATTGGGGATGAGTGCCGCATAGGTGCCGCCAAAGCTGTGGCTGTCACCGGTGGTGAAGTTGCGGAAGGACATACGGTGTTTGCCGCCCTCGCGGGCATCCAGCTCGTGCACCGTGCAGACGAAGCCGAAGGGCGGCAGCCAGCTGGCCACGGCGTCCGGCTCGAGGAAGGCGCGGTAGAGTTTCTCCGGCCGCGTGGCGAGCACCCTGTGTAGCTTGACCGTGTTGGGCATGGTCAGCCCTCCTTGCCCGGGAGTTCGAGCACGGGGGCGAAGCCGCCGAAGATCATCCGCTTGCCATCAAACGGCATCGGGTTCTTGGCCGGGTCCATGCGCGGATCGGCCTTTTCGGGATTCTCCATCCACTCGGTCATCTTGGCGAAGGCGGCATCGCGCGTCGCCTTGTCGGGCCATTCGATCCAGGAGAAGCAGACCGTCTCATCCGCTTCGGCCTGGACCGCGTGGCGGAAGTCAGTGACCTTGCCCTCCGGCACATCAACCCCCCAGCATTCCATGATCCGCAGGGCGCCCAGCTCGATGAAGACGCTATTGCCGTGATTGGCGTGGGCGATAAATTTATCCTTGTTGGCCGTTGGCACGGCGATGACAAATCCGTCGATAAAGCTCATTTTGTTTCTCCCTTATTTCGCGATGGCGGCTTCGAGGGCCGCGATGTCGATTTTGGTCATGGTCATCATGGCGTCGAAGGCGCGCTTGGCCTCGTCAGCATCGGCGCTGGTCGTCAGCTCGAGCAGGCGTCTCGGTGTGATCTGCCAGGAATAGCCCCAACGATCCTTGCACCAGCCGCAGGCGCTTTCGGCGCCGCCATTGCCGATGATTGCGTCCCAATAGCGGTCGGTTTCGTCTTGGGTTTCGGTGACGGCGACAAAGCTCACGGATTCATTCGGGGTGAAGATGGGGCCGCCATTGAGACCGAGGAATTTCCGCCCGAGCACGGTGAATTCGACGGTCAGTTCCGTGCCACCCTTGCCGCCCGGGAAATCGCCCGGCGCTGTGTTGACCCGCCCGACTTCGCTGTCGGGAAAGGTCGCGGCATAGAAAGCGGCCGCCTTGCTGGCTTCGCCGTGGTCAAACCACAGGCAGGTAATGAGTTCTGTCATTTTGCGCCTCCCCGCGCAGTGATGGGACGCCTGATCCCGGGGTCTTATTCCGCAACGTCGGCGAAACTTCCCGTCCGCATCGCTCCGGCCGGTCTGTAAGTGCTGATGACGACGCCTGACGCGGCGGTCTGTGAGCTGATCAGGGCGAGCTCTGTGGGCGCGACGCCATCGGAGAAGAGGCGCTTGCCCTTGCCGATCAGCACCGGGAAGACCAGCAGCACGACCTCGTCGGCCAGGCCCTGTTCAATCAGGACCGGTGTCAGCGACGAGCTGCCCCAGACGACGAGGTCGGGGCCGGGCGTGGCTTTGGCGCTGGCAATGCCGGCAATGATGTCTGCGCCGAGATCCTCGGCCGGGCCCCAGTCGAGGCTTTCGGGTCTGTGCGTGGCGACGAATTTGCGGGCGCCATTCAGACTGTCGGCCATCGGGCCTTCCTGCCTGGGCCAATAGCTACCGAAAATATCATAGGTGCGCCGGCCGAGCAGGAGGTCATAGCTTGTCCCGTGCGCAGCATCGATCGCCTCGCCGTCGGCCGGGTCGAAATGCGGGAAGGCCCAGCCGCCGTGTTCGAAGCCATTCTCGGCATCTTCTTCCGGGCCGCCGGGAGCCTGGACCACGCCGTCGAGCGAAATGTGTTCGATGATTGTGACTTTTCTCATTCCTGTCTCCCCTTCGGATTACTGGCGCGCCTGCCCGCTGGGGCAGGCGAAGAGCATTTCGATGTAGCGGTGCAGGTGATCGACGCTGTCGGCGGCGATCTCGACGCCATCTGTGGCCTTGGCAAGGATGAAAGCCCCTTGCAGGACAGCCTGGGTGTGAAGGGCGAGCGATTTTGCCGTCCAGTCGGGCGTCAGTCCGCGGTCGCGCATCGCGGCCTCGATATCGGCTTCCAGGGTAGCTGCGTGGCCGGTGATACTGCGTTCACAGGCGGCGCGAATGGCGGGCGCTGTCTGATAGGTTTCCTGCACCATGGTGCCGACCAGGCAGGTATATTCCGGTAACTCGCCCTGCAGGAGTTCCTTGCGGAAGGCGATATAGGCGAGGACGCGATCGAGCGGGTCGGCAGGCTGATGATAGGGCGCTCCGGCGAAGAGCTCGCCCGTCATTTGCGACCAGTGGTCTGCCGCGGCAACGCCAAGCTCGTCCTTGCTTTTGAAGTGGTGAAAGAAGGCGCCCTTGGTCACTCCCGCCGCTGCACAGAGCTCGTCGACCGAGGTCGCCGAAAAACCCTTCGTCCGTACGACCGAGAGCGCGGCGTCCAGGAGTTTGGTCCGGGCATTCTGTTTTGGCGCTGGGTTGGACATGGGAGCCTTTCAGTTGATAGTCACATACCAACCAGTTGGTATGTTGTCAATGAAGATCTTTATCGGGTGTCGTGATGAAGGGGCGGCGCGCTCGCCGGGGCTTTCATTGCCCGCCCGATTGGCGCTATCACTTCGCCAGAGCGGGGTTGAGACCTGGGGGTGGCCATGCCGGACGATCAGCAGATGTTGCAACGCGTCGCCATTATCGGCGGCGGCCCGGCGGGCCTGTCGACGGCGCGGGCACTGAAAGAAGCGGGCATTCCCTTCACCCTGTTTGAAAAGCACAGCGATGTCGGCGGCATCTGGGATATCGCCAATCCCGGCTCACCCATGTACCGCACGGCGCATTTCATCTCCTCGCGCACCATGTCGGGCCATCGCGGTTTTCCGATGCCGGATAGCTATCCGGACTATCCCTCCAACGCCCAGATCCTCGCCTATGCGCGCAGTTTCGCGGCGCATTTCGGTCTCTATGAGGATATCCGGCTCAACACCCCGGTCCTCCATGCACGTCCGGACGGTGAAGGCTGGGCGCTGGCGGTTTCAGCTGAGGGCGGGGAGCAGACCGAGCGCTATCGCTGGCTGGTCTGCGCGAGCGGCACCAACTGGCACCCCAACCGGCCGGCCCTGAAAGGCGAGGCGGAGTTTGCCGGCACGATCCGGCATTCGGTGGATTACCACGACAACGCCTCGCTCAGCGGCAAGCGCGTGCTTGTCGTCGGCGGCGGCAATTCGGGCGTCGATATCGCCTGCGACGCGGCGGTGATGGCGGGCGAGACCACGATCAGCCTGCGGCGCGGCTATCACTTCATCCCAAAGCATATCTTCGGGCAGCCGGCCGATGTGTTCGGCGCGGGTTCCGACTGGATGCCGATGTGGATGGAACAACGGATTTTCGGCGTCTTGCTGCGGCTTTTGACCGGCGATCTGGAGCGCCTTGGTCTGGCCCGGCCCGATCACAAGATCTTCGAAAGCCACCCCATCCTCAATTCGCAATTGCTGCACTATCTCCAGCATGGCGATGTCATCGCCCGGCCGGATATCGACCATCTCGACGCGGCGGGCGCGGTGTTCAACGATGGTAGCCGGGCCGATCTCGACGAGATCATTCTCGCCACCGGCTATGACTGGAGCCTGCCCTATCTCGACGATGACGTGTTCGAGTGGCAGGACAAGCGGCCGAAGACCTTCCTCAAGATTTTCAATCCCAACCATCCCGGCCTCTTCATCAACGGCTTCGTCGAGACCAATTCCGGCGCCTACAAGCTGTTCGACGAGATGGCCTTGCTGATCGTTCGCGCGATTGAGGCCCAGATGAGCGGCCCCGAGGCAGCGCAGCGCCTTCAGGCCTATATCGCCGGGCCGGAGCCGGACCTTGGTGGTCCGGTCTCCTACGTCGCCAGTGCCCGCCATTCGGGCTATGCCAATATCGCCGCCTACAGTTCGGCCATGAAGCGGATGCGTCGTGCGATGGCGTGGGCCGGCCCCTAGACCGGCCCCGACCTTGTTCCTGACGGTGCCGGCCTGGCGCTAGAGGGTGATCTGCATTTGCGGCTCGCCATTCGACGTGCAGGCCGCAGAGCGACCATCGGGATTGACGGTGCAATTGATCCGTTTACGGAAGGCGGAAAAGCTGTCGAAGGTCACGACATCGACGGGCTCGTCGAGGTCGAGGGAGAGCCGGTAGTGGCTGCCGTCATTGAGGCGGGCCAGGGCGATGATCTCACCGGTAAAGGCCTGGCCAAGATAGCGTCCGCTGACCCGTGCGCCGAGCGCGAGAGGGCTCGCCGGGCGATTGCCGGCAGCGGCGTGCAGCGTGTTCCAGTCGCGATAGCCATGCTGGTGGGCCAGCAATTCGAGCGCTTCGCTATGGGAGATGAAATTGCCCTCGGCCGTCAGGCTCTGGCGCAGGCGTTTGGCCTGGGCCTTGAGGGCCTCGAGCGGGGGCAGGATATGGGTCATGGACATGGCGTCGCCTGTGTCTGCATGCGTATTTCTGACGGGGCTCGCCTTGCCATCACACCGCATGACACCGGGGTCGACGGATCAGATCAGTCCGGAGATTTCACCATGGCTTGCGCCTGCGAGCGGCGGGCATCTCCTGACCCGTAATCGAGCCTATGCCGCGCCGCGCCAGGCGTGTCAAGCGCGCCGCTAGTGGGCGTCGTTGGCTGTGCCGGCTTCGGCGACCAGCGATCTGTCATGTGAATTCGCAGACTGGGCGCCATCGCGGATCGCGATAATCCGGTCACGTTCGGCTTCAAACAGCGGCACTTCCGCGTCCGTCAGCTGACGGCCTGTCGGCAGGTCGAGCGTCATCGGATTGACCGGACGGCCATTGACGTGAACCTCGTAATGCAGGTGTGGTCCGGTCGAGCGGCCGGTCGTGCCGACATAGGCGATGACCTGACCCTGGGTCACCCGGCTGCCAGCCTGGATGCCCCGGGCGAAGCCGTTGAGGTGGGCATAGGCGGTTTCGAAACCATTGGCGTGGCGGATCTTGACGTAATTACCGAAGGAGCCAAAGCGATTGGCGCGTTCGATAACGCCATTGCCGGCGGCGAAGATTGGCGTGCCGGTCGGGGCGGCGAAATCGGTGCCGTTATGGGCACGGGTATAGCCGAGGATCGGGTGCCGACGCTGACCGAATGAGGAGGAAAGCCGGGCGCCATTGATCGGGGTGAGCATCAGCAGGCGCTGGGCACTGGCCCCTTCGGCGCTGTAATAGCCAACAATGCCGTCGGAGGTTTCGTAGCGGAAGAATTCCTTCGGCGCACCGCGGCCTTCATAGCGCGCATAGAGAATATCGCCGGTACGGGCGGTATTGCCCTCGTCATTCACAAAGCGCTCGAAGAGAATGTCGAAACCGTCGCCGGGCTGGATCGAACGCTGGAAGTCGATCGCATAGGCCAGCACGCCGGCGAGCTCGACGACGATACGGTCTGTCGCACCTGCATTGAGGGCATCGACATAGAGCGAGGAGGTGATGTTGCCGGAGGCGCGGACGACCTGCCGTTCAAACTCGGCGACCGTCTCGCGGACGCGGTAATCATCATTCGAGGTGCGCGCGACGGTGATCGCATGGCCGACATCAGGCCGGAAGGAAATCCCGGTCAGGCGCAGGCGGCTTTCGTTTTCATTGTCGGCTTCGATGGCCGTGGCAGGGTCAGACTCGAGATAGAGTGTGAGGTCTTGCCCGGCGCGCAATTGGCGCAAATCATAAACCTGGTTCAGGGACCGGATGGCACCGACGGCATCGGCGGTATCGACACCGGCATCATCGAGCATGCCCGCGAGTGTTCCACCGCGGGGCACTTCCCGTTCGACCTGGATCAGGGTTGGACAATGCGAGGTGCAGGCGTTGAAGGCGCTGTAATCGAAACGTGCCGGATTGGCCGGCGAGGCCGGCACAGGCGTGGCGACCGAGCTTTCGAGCGCAATGTTGTTTTCGGCGATGCCCATGTCAGGAGCACTGCCCGGCAAGGCCCGGACAGCGACGGCGGGGCTCATCGCAGAGGCTTCGCCGCCAGCGTCGCGCGAGGTCAGCAGGGCACCGAGCAGGCCGGTTGAAAGCAGCAGGCTGGCGATGACGACCAGGCCGCGAGCGCGGCGTTGATCGGCTTTGTTTACGTCAAATCCGGCCATGTTTGTGTCGCTGCTCCGCTAATTCATTCCGTTGCACATCGTCTCGAGCAAGTTGCGCACCAGAGCGATTTTCCCACTCCGGACAAACAAGACGGCCCCACAGCCCGGAGAAACATGTCTTGGACGCATTCGGTTGCCAAGTCCTTTCCACGGATGACGGTGTTCAATGCTGCGAATTGGCGTCTGATTCAGAAAGAATCGTGTATCGATGATGGCATGCAAGACCAACGCCCCGCCGAAATGGCCGCCGATCAACTTGCCGCGCTGCTCTGCGCGCGGCTTTGTCACGACCTTGTCAGCCCTGTGTCCGCGCTCGGCGCGGCGCTCAGCGTGCTTGATGATGAAAGCTCTGCCGACATGCATGACGACGCCATGTCGCTGGTGCGCGACAGCTCGCGGCAGGCGCAGGCCAAGCTCGAATTTGCCCGGCTGGCCTATGGTGCCGGTGGTTCCGCGCCGGCGACGCTGGATACGCGGGAATTGCGCCGCCTGACCGAGGCCATGTTCGCGCCCTCCAAACCTGAAATCGTCTGGAAGGTCGAAACGCCAGGGCTTGAGAAGGCGCCCTCGCGCCTGCTTCTGAATCTGTGTGTGCTGGGCGTCGAGTCCGTTCCACGCGGCGGCACGGTGACGATTGAGGCGACCGAAACCGGTGGCGTGGCCCGTATCCGTATTGTCGCTGAAGGCCCGCGCGCGCGCCTCAATGAGGATGCGGTCAAGGCGCTCGAAGGCCAGGCACCGGAGGGCGGATATGATGGACGCTCCATTCAGCCCTATTTTGCTGGCCTGATCGCGCGCAATGCCGGTGGACGTGTGAGTGCGCACGCCGGTGAAGAGCGGATCGAGTTCGTTGCGCTCGTCCAGCCTCATGTCTCGACGGTCGCCTGAGGCGGCGAATCCAGCTGTCATATCTGATTACTGTTTCTGTGGATTTCGGTCGTTTCCACCAACAGTCCGTTAACTAACCCCGTGTCAATTTGCCTGCAAGTGAGCCCCTTTTCGGGGCGTATGCACCGTGCGAGGTTGGCGATGGACGATCTGATCAGTGAATTTTTGACGGAGACTGGTGAGAGTCTCGATGTCATCGATGCGGAATTGGTCCGTTTCGAGAATAATCCTGAAGATCGTGCGATCCTGGATAATATCTTCCGTTTGCTTCATACCGTTAAGGGCACTTGCGGTTTCCTGGGCCTGCCGCGCCTCGAGGCTGTGGCGCATGCCGGTGAAACCCTGCTCGGAAAATTCCGCGATGGTGACCTCGCCGTCTCACCACCGATGGTGACGCTGGTCCTGCAATCGATCGATCAGATCAAGGTCCTGCTGCGCTCGATCGAAGAGACAGGTACCGAGCCTGCCGGCGATGATTGCCCCCTGATTGCCCGCCTTGAAGATGCCTCCATGGGCCGCGTTGTCGAACCCGCCGAAACTGACGCGCCGCAAGCCGAGGCCGTTCCCGAGGGCTGGGATGCTGATCTGGGCCGCGAACTGCGCCCGGGCGAAGTCTCGCTCGCTGATCTGGAAGCCGCGTTCCGCGATACCGAGCCTCAAGTCGAGGTTCCGGATGTCCGCGCCGAGCCTGCTGCTCCGGTTGCGCATATCGGTATTGGTGATTTCGACCCTGATCTGGGCCGCGAACTGCGCCCCGGCGAAGTCTCGATGGCCGAACTGGAAGCCGCGTTCAACTCGGTTGAGCCGGAAACCGGACCCGTCTCGGCCGCGCCATCCATCATTACGTCCGACATGAGCCGGGCCGAGGCCTTGCACACCGCCGTTGCCGAACTCAAGGGCGGCGATGATCACGCGATGGGCGATGGCGGTCCGCGCATGCAGCAGACTGTTCGTGTCGGCGTCGATGTCCTCGATGCGCTGATGACAACGGTCTCCGAGCTTGTGCTGACCCGCAACCAGCTGATGCAGACCATTCGCGGGCTGGAAGACGAAGACCTCAAAGTGCCGCTGCAGCGTCTGTCGGCAGTGACCGGTGAGTTGCAGGACGGGGTCATGAAGACCCGGATGCAGCCGATCGGCGATGCCTGGCGCAAGCTGCCGCGCATCATCCGCGACGTGTCCACCGATCTTGGCAAGAAGATCGAACTGGTCATGGACGGCAGTGATACCGAGCTGGACCGCCAGGTGCTCGAGCTGATCAAGGATCCGCTCACCCACATGGTGCGCAATTCCGCCGATCACGGCCTGGAAATGCCTGCCGATCGCATCAAGGCCGGCAAGCCGGAAAAAGGCGTCATCACTCTCAAGGCCTATCATGAGGGTGGCCATATCATCATCTCGATCTCCGATGATGGCCTCGGTCTGAATACCGCTCGCATTGGCGAGAAAGCGCTCGAAAAGGGTCTCACCACCCATGAAGAGCTGGCGCAGATGACGGAAGCGCAGATCCATCGCTTCATCTTCTCGGCCGGATTCTCGACGGCTGCCAAAGTCACCAATCTTTCCGGCCGCGGCGTCGGCATGGATGTCGTGCGCACCAATATCGAGCAGATCGGCGGCGTTGTTGACGTCAGCTCGAAGGCCGGCCGCGGCACCGATTTCAAGATCAAGATTCCGCTGACCCTGGCGATCGTCTCGGCGCTGATTATCGGCAGCCATGATCAACGCTTTGCCATCCCGCAGCTCGCTGTGCGCGAGCTCGTCCGGGTTGGCGCCGGGTCTGAACATGCCGTTGAATCGCTCAATGGCGCCCGTGTGATGCGTTTGCGCGACCGGCTCATGCCGCTCGTCGATCTGCAGGAAGTTCTCGGCGTCAGCCAGCACACAGACGGTGCCCAGGTTGAAACCGGTTTTGTTGTCGTGCTCGATGCTGGTGGCCGCAATGTCGGCCTGATCGTCGACAATGTGCTCGACACGGAAGAAATCGTCGTGAAGCCGCTTTCGGACTCGCTGCGCGGTGTCGGTGCCTATTCCGGCGCCACAATTCTGGGCGACGGCACGGTGATCATGATCCTCGATCCCAACGGCCTGGCCGGCGAGATCGTTACCAATATGGAAGATGAAGCCCGCTATGATGCCGGTGCTGCGAGCGCTGCCGAGATGCAGCACACGCAGCGTCTGCTTCTGGTGCGTGCCGGCGGCGCAGAACCGAAAGCGGTTCCGCTCGCCCTCGTCACCCGCCTCGAAGAGTTCGACCCGGCAACCATCGAAACGACCAATGGCCGGCTCGTGGTGCAGTATCGCGGCCGCCTGATGCCGATCGTTCCCCTGGGCGGACAAATCCGCACCGGCGAGGGCGCGCGTCAGCCTGTCCTGGTCTTCGCCGAGGGGCACAGCGCCATCGGTCTCGCCGTCGACCAGATTGTCGATGTCGTCGAGGATCGCGTCGATCTGCAGATGCGCTCCGACAAAGCCGGAATTATTGGTTCCGCCATCATCAAGGGCAAGGCGACCGATGTTGTCGATATCGCCTGGCACCTCGATCAGGCTCGCGCCGGCAATATCCAGCGCCGCAGTTCGAAGGTTCGCCGGCGGGTCCTGCTGGTCGATGCGGATGCCTTCGCGCGCCGCATGATCGCGCCATTGCTGGCTGCCGCCGGTTATGACGTGACGCCTGCTGGCGGGATGCACGAAGTGCAGGCGATTGCCGAAGCGGGTGAGCAATTCGATGCCCTGGTCGGTGATCCGGTCGCACTGGAAAAAATCCGCGCCCAGGGTCTGTGGGCCAGCCTGCCCGCGCTCGCGGTCACCGATTGGCCGGAAGATTCCAGGGCCGAGGGCATGACTGTTGTCCTGCCACGTTCTGACCGGGGTGCGCTGATCGCCGCGCTGGACCAAGTTTCGCATGAGGAGAAAGTGGCATGAGCAGCCATGATGATGATTCCACCGAGCTCAGCTCGGAAGCGATGATCGAATACGTCTCCGTGCGCATCGGCGACCAGCTGTTTGGCGCGCCGGTCAATTCGATCCGCGAAGTCTTCGCGCCGCAATCGGTGACAGCCGTGCCGCTGGCACCGGCCGAAGTCGCCGGTCTGCTCAATCTGCGGGGCCGTATCGTGACCGCTATTGATGCCCGCCGCCGCCTTGGCCTGCCGCCGCGCGATGCGAATGATGCCGGCATGGCCCTTGGTGTCGAGCGCGGTAGTGAAATCTTCGGGCTTATTGTGGATTCTGTCGGCGAGGTGCTGCGGCGCCCCCGGGCGGAATTGGAGCCCGTTCCAGCCCATGTCGACGCCAAGTGGCGCTCCATGGTCAAGGGTGTTCACCGCCTGGAAAATGAATTGCTTGCCGTGCTCGATGTCTCGGCGGTGATCGGTACGGTCGGGCACATCGAAGCCGCCTAAGCGGAGGGGAAGTGAATGAAAACCTGTCTCGTTGTCGATGACTCACGTGTCATCCGGAAGGTGGCGCGCCGGATTCTGGAAGAGCTGGAATTTGCCTGCGTTGAGGCGGGTGACGGGCAGGAGGCCCTCGAGAAGTGCCGGGAGCAAATGCCCGATGCCATTTTGCTCGACTGGAATATGCCGATCATGAACGGCCTGGATTTCGTGAAGGCCCTGCGCCGCGAAGACACGGGTGACCGGCCGATCGTGGTGTTCTGCACCACCGAGAACGACATGGCACACATCACCGAGGCTCTCCGGGCCGGCGCTGATGAGTATGTGATGAAGCCATTCGATGGCGACATCATTGCCTCCAAGTTTCAACAAACCGGCTTGTTGCGGGCTTCATAAGGAAGACCCATGAGCACTCTCGCCCCCCAATCGAATGCATCGCAGGGCATTGCCCGCGTGCTGGTCATTGATGACTCTGCCGTCGCCCGAGGGCTGATGACGCGCTGGATCGAGGAAGACCCTGATCTCGTGCTCGTTGGTGCGGCCGTCGATGGCGAGCAGGGCATTCGCAAGGCTGAAGAACTCAAGCCCGATCTGATCGTGCTTGATGTCGAGATGCCGAAAATGGACGGGCTTGCCGCCCTGCCCATCCTGCTCAAAACGGTCCCGAATTGCCGCGTCGTGATGGCGTCGACCCTGACCCGCCGTGGCGGCGAAGTGACGATCCGCGCCCTTTCCATGGGCGCAGCAGATTACGCGCCGAAGCCACAGGCTGGCCGCCTTGCCGGCGCCGAAGAGTTCCGCCGCGATCTCCTGTCCAAGCTGAAGGCTCTGGCCCCGCGCCCGATCCCGCCAGTCCCGACGTCCCGCGATGTGCGACCACCCCAATCCCAGCCGCTCGCGCCGCAGGCCACACCGGCCGCAGCACCACCGGCTCGCCGCGCCTTCCAGCCAGTCGCCTCGGCCCCGATTTCCCGCGGCTCGACTCCGCGCTCCACCGCAGCGCCGGCGATCATCGCGATCGGGTCCAGCACGGGCGGCCCGGAAGCGCTGCGCGTGGTGATGAGCAAGTGTGGTCCGAACATCACTGCTCCGGTTGTCATTGCCCAGCACATGCCCGCCCTTTTCACCAAGATCCTCGCCGAGCACCTGGCCAAGGCCAGCAATATGCCGTGCAAGGAAGCCGAAAACGGCGAACGCCTCCAGGGTGGTCACATCTATATCGCTCCCGGCGATTTTCACTTCACTGTCCGCCGTGACGCGGCAGGCTTTTATGCGGTGCTTGACCAAAGCCCGCCGATCAACTTCTGCCGCCCCGCCGTTGATCCGCTCTTCCAGTCCGTTGCCGAGGCGACGAACGGCAAAGCGCTGGGCGTTGTCCTGACCGGGATGGGGCATGACGGCCGCGAGGGCGCGCGTGCGCTGCGCGCCAGTGGTGGGACAATTCTCGCCCAGGACGAAGCCACGAGTATCGTCTGGGGCATGCCTGGCGCCATCGCCGAGGCCGGACTGGCGGATCAGATTCTGCCGCTATCGGAAATCGGGTCGGACATGGTCCGGCGCGCCAAGGGTGGGGTTTAGTTGCATGATTGAGAAACAGGATATCCTCTACGTCGCGGCGGAAGCCTATAAGCGGTCCGGTCTCGTCCTGTCTGCAGACAAGGGCTATTTGCTGGAAAGCCGTCTGGCGCCGCTGGCGCGAGCCGAGGGCTTCCCGACGATCGAGGCCCTGATTGTCGCGGCGCGGCGGGACAGTAGTGACCGGCTCCTCTGGGCCATGACCGAAGCGCTCGCGACGCATGAGACATTCTTCTTCCGCGACAACACGCCCTTCGACCTGTTCAAGCAGGACATCCTGCCTGTGCTGGCACGAGCCCGTGGCAATTCCGGTCAGATCCGGATCTGGTGTGCGGCCTGCTCCTCAGGCCAGGAACCCTATTCGCTCGCGATGATCCTGGAAGAAGAACGCGCCCGCCTCGGCGGCCTGCGTGTCGAGATCGTGGCGACCGATATGGCTCCGCGCGTTCTGGAGAAAGCCAAGGCCGGGATCTACAGCCAGTTTGAAGTGCAGCGCGGCCTGGCGATCCAGCGCCTGGTGACGCATTTCGATCAGAATGGCGATCAATGGCGCATCAAGCCGAATATTCGCCAGATGGTGAATTTCCAGAAGCAGAACCTGCTCGAAAACTTCGCGCCGCTGGGCACGTTTGACGTCATCTTCTGCCGCAATGTGCTGATCTATTTCGACGCCGACTCCAAAAAGAAAGTTCTGTCGCGCCTGTCCCGCCAGACTTCTGCCGATGGATATCTCGTGATGGGGGCCGCTGAAACGGTCGTCGGGCTGTCGACAGACTATGCGCCGGTCGAGGGGCGCCGCGGCCTTTATGCGCGCACCGCCACCAGCGATCTGCGCACGGCTGCAGCCTGAAGCTTCACGCCGACGCGAACCAATGCGGGGCCCGGCATCGTGCGATGCCGGGCCCCTCTTGTTTGTGCTCGACGCTAATCTTCGCGAGGGGGAAGAGCTTCCGCGCCGACCAGGATATTGCGCGCCAATATCGAAAGAACCTCCTCGCACAGCACATCCAGTGCGAAGCGCTCGGCAGGGGTGTCGGTTGAGCCGATGGCGGAGATTTCCAGCCAGCTATTGGCGCCGGGCAGGGTTTCCTCAAACCAGATCTTGCGGAAGACAAGCGTTTCGGGGTCCTCCCCCGGCGGGGTTCCCTGGCACGCTTGCCAGGTGCGGACAGTGCCTGAGGGCCCTGCGATCGTGATGGGCGTTTCGGTCTGACACCAGGCCGGTGTCGCCGGGCGGGCTGCATCGCCCAGCCTGTCCGGATCGAGAATACCGTCATCGGTGACCGATTGTTCGCCATTGATGTTGAAGGTAAAACCCCAATCCGGCTCCTGAACTTCGCCTTGCCTCTGCACTTCTGTGGAGGCCGCCAATAGCCGCTGGGCGACAGCATCCGGCGCTTCAAATCGGATGAATCCCCGCGCCCGGTCGGTCAGGACCTGCAGCAGATCGCGCCAACGCTCCCAGTCCTCCCCGGTATCTGCCCTAGACGCCAGAATGAGGGAGCGCAGGACGTCATCGGCCATTGCCGACAGGATCTCGCCACCGGTATCGCGCAGCTCATCGCTTTCGGCGACCATACTGGTGACAAGGTGGATATAGATCGTGTGGCCGTCGAAGGGCGCACGCAACTGCTGGTCAAACATCAAGACCGGGACGTCGTCCACCTTCGTGGTAATGCGGCAGAGCGTGCCGTCGATTTCGATCCCCTGACGGGCTACCACTATGACCGGGCTGGCATTCTCGCAGGGCGTGGGCGTTGGCCCATCGGTGGAGAAGTAGATCTCAAAGCTCAGGCCCGACCGGCCGCCATCAGCCGCCGCAAGCGCCGTGAGGCGGTCATCGCCAGCCTGAAGCCGCTCGGTCAGACCCTCCGGGTCGCGTATGGCAATCCGGCCTTGTGCCAATTCTCCGATATGTATGAGTTCGGCGACCAGGCTGGTGGCTGAAAACGACTCCAGCTCGGTAAAGTTCTCGATCCGCTCGGGCTGGCTTGCCGGAGGGTCCTGGAGGGCCAGTGCAGGGGCGGCGGATAGGAGGATGATCGCAAGCGCGGTCAGGCAGTTTCGTTTCGGATCCATGGGGTGCCTCGCTGTTTCAGGGCGAGCATAGATTGAACCGGGGCCGGGAATAGCCCCTGAACAGGGGAGGTGGCAATGAAAAAGCCCGGACTGCCAGAGCCCGGGGCTTTCATTGCGGCCGGCCCAAGCTGCTCTTATTCGCCCGCTGCCGGAAAAATGACGATGCTGCGCGCGATGGCGCCCATGGCCTCTCGGGCAAAAGCGTCGAGGGCTGCCAGTTCGCTCCCGGTGTCGGTTGAGATGGCGGCGGTGAATTCCAGCCAGCGATAATCTCCGGACACGGTGTCCTCAATCCAGAATCTTCTCAGTGAGATGGTTTCAGGGTCCTCGCCGGGAGGCGTGCCGCGGCACTGTTGCCAGATGCGACGGTTTCCGGCGGCATCGGTCGCGAAGTAGGGTGCGTCTCGACCGCACCATGCGGACGTTGCGGGCCGGGCGACGTCATCGATCCGGTCAAAATCATACACACCATTGCTGCCGAGGGCTTCTGCGCCATCAACTGCGAAACTGATCCCCCAGTTCGCATCATGAGCTTCGGCTGCTGCCTGCATATCTGTGGACAGGCTCTCGAGTTCGCGGGCCAGCGCATCGGGCGCCTCGACGCGGATCAGGCCGGCCGCAGGGTCGGCCAGGTTCTCGACCAGGCCAAGCCAGTCGATCGAGCGATCCGGGGCCGCCGCTGCAGCGGGCGCGTCCTGGAACGCCAGGGCCTGTCCGGCGGTCAGGATAGAGATCGTCAGTGTCGCCAGCATTATTCGGTGATGTTTCATCGCGGCCTCTCCATGTTGAAGCGTGAGCCTAGCGTGATGCCCCCGATGGGGAGAAGCCCCCGAACAGGGGAGGCGGCCAAGAAAAAGCCCGGGCTGCGAGAGCCCGGGCTTTTCAATCACACACGGTATGTCAGATCAGGCGGATGCTTTTTCTTCCATCGGGTCGCGCAGCACATAGCCACGGCCCCAGACGGTTTCGATATGGTGTTCACCATGCGTGGCGGCAGCGAGTTTCTTGCGCAGCTTGCAGATAAACACGTCGATGATCTTGAGCTCAGGCTCGTCCATGCCGCCATAAAGGTGGTTGAGGAACATTTCCTTGGTGAGCGTCGTCCCCTTGCGCAGGGAGAGCAGCTCGAGCATCTGGTATTCCTTGCCGGTGAGGTGAACGCGCTGGCTGTCCACTTCGACGGTCTTGGCATCGAGATTGACGGCGATCGAGCCGGTCCGGATGATCGATTGCGAATGGCCCTTCGAGCGGCGGACGATGGCGTGGATACGCGCAATCATCTCGTCCTTGTGGAACGGCTTCGTCATGTAATCGTCAGCGCCACACCCAAGGCCACGGACCTTGTTGTCGATGTCGGCATTGCCGGTCAGGATCAGGATCGGCGTATCGATCTTGGAGACGCGCAGGGTCTTGAGCACGTCAAAACCCGTCATGTCGGGCAGGTTCAGATCCAGCAGGATGATGTCGTAATCATACAACTTGCCGAGATCGACGCCCTCCTCACCGAGATCCGTCGTGTAGATATTGAAGCCGTCGGACTTCAGCATCAGTTCGATGGACTGCGCGGTTGCCCGGTCGTCCTCAATTAGAAGAACCCGCATGGTTCGCCTCCGTCTGAAACCCGAACGAATCAATCCCGTCCGGTGTGGTAGTGTGATTAACCTTATTTGGACGCTACGGGGAAACCCTTAACGAAAGTTAACTGCCGCTTGACCGAAATCGGGAATCGAAAGCCCGGCGATTCTTTGCGGGCCTGCTTGATTCGAGAAATCCGTTAACGATTGCAGGGTTAACGCGTGCGGCTCGTCCAAAATCAGGACTGTTTTTGCCAAATTCCGGATCGAACTGGCGCATAAACTATGAGCCAGTATACCCCAAAAATGCCTGTCAGCACACGGAAATTCGGCGATCAGGGCGCGGATTCGGCTCTCCAATCTTTTCCACAGCCCATTTGGGGGAGCATCTGGCAGTTCAGATGATTCTCGAGTCCCGCGCGCTGAGCCATCTGCGCAGCCGAGCGCCGGAATTGGAGCGCTCTGTGTCCGATTTCTCACACCCGGCCAAAGGTTTCCACAGTTACCGGTGAACCCGCGCCCGTCCGGACCGGGCCGCCGGGGGGCAAAAAGTCTGAATGGATACCCGTGAAATCAGGCGTCCATGTTTACGTGGAAGCAACCGCAATCGCGTAGAGTGAATTCGAATCGGCGATGAAGCCGGGCAGTGGAGGCCGAAGGCCGGCATGATGCAGACCCTGATCAACAGGATAGAACGGCTCGACGGACGCGTCCTTGAAGGACGCGTGACCGCGCTCAACGGCTTGCTCGTTGAGGCCGAGGGCCCTGCATCCGGCCTCAGCCTGGGGGCGCATGCCACGATCACCACCGGCGCGGGAACGGCCGAGTGCGAGATTGTCGGCTTTCGCGGTCAGACCGCCCTGATGATGCCCTTCGGCCCGCTCGAGGGCATCCGCCCCGGCGCCCGTGTTCTCTTGCAGCCTGAAGCGGCCCGTGTGCGGCCTGCCGCCAGCTGGCTGGGCCGCGTTGTCGATGGCTTTGGCCGCCCGCTCGATGGCGGTCCGGCGCTCAGCGAAGGCTCGCATGCCTATCCGCTCAAGGGTGAGCCACCCATGGCCCATGGCCGCGCCCGTCTGGGCAGCCGGATGGATATGGGTGTGCGCGTCCTCAACGCCTTCATCCCCATGCGCCGCGGTCAGCGCCTTGGCATCTTTGCCGGCTCCGGTGTCGGCAAGTCGGTCCTGATGTCGATGCTGGCGCGGGCCTGTGATGCCGACGTGATTGTCATCGGCCTGATCGGCGAGCGGGGGCGTGAAGCCCGCGAATTCGTCGACGACGTGCTCGGGCCAAACGGCCGCGCGCGCTCTGTCGTTGTCACCGAGACCTCCGATGCCCCGGCGCTTGCGCGCCGCCAGGCCGCTCACCTCACTCTCACGGTTGCGGAATACTTCCGGGACCAGGGCAAGGATGTGCTGTGCCTGATGGACAGTGTCACCCGTTTTGCCCTCGCCCAGCGCGAGATCGGCCTTGCGGCCGGCGAGCCGCCGACGACGCGTGGCTATACGCCGTCTGTCTTCGCCGAATTGCCGCGCCTGCTCGAACGCGCAGGACCTGGCCCGGAACGCACGGATGGCGGCAAGACCGGCACGATCTCCGGCCTGTTCACCGTGCTGGTTGATGGTGATGATCATAATGAGCCGATTGCCGATGCCGTGCGCGGTATCCTTGATGGTCACGTGGTGATGAGCCGCGCGATTGCCGAGCGCGGACGCTTCCCGGCGATCGATGTCCTGAAATCCGTGAGCCGGACGGCTCCGGAAGTGTTTGAGCCCTCCGAACGGCCGCTGGTCGTGGAGGCGCGCAAAGCCCTGTCGGCCTATGCCGACATGGAAGAATTGATCCGATTGGGTGCATACACCCACGGCTCGAACCCGGCGCTAGACCGGGCAATTGCCCTCAACGATCCGTTGGAGGCCTTTCTCGCCCAGGGAAAAGACGAAGAGGCGGATATTGCGTCGACATTCGCGACCCTGGCCGGGATTTTGGATGGTGAAGGAACTACCTCATGACACGGTCACACGAACCCCTGATCCGGCTGGCCCGGTTCAAGGTCGAAGAATTACAAAAACAGATGGCCGAGCTTGATCGCTCGAAAAGCGCTTTGATCAACCAGATCGAGCGTCTCGAAGCCTCGGTGCCGGAAGAACAGGCCATCGCCACGCAATCGCGTGAGGGTTACCTGGCCTATGGCTCCTACGCCCAGGCGGTGATCAAGCGGAAGGAGAATATCCGCTCCTCGCTTGATGAAGTCGAGCTCCAGGCCAATGCCCTGCGCGAGCGGCTCGGGGACGCCTTCCAGGAGCTCAAGAAGTTCGAAGTCCTGGAAGAACGCCGTCTCGCGCATATCGAGAAGGCCTTGCGGGCGGCCGAGCAGGATGAGCTGGATGAAATCGCCCAGATTCGCCACCACCGCCGCCCGAACTGACCGACCTAGAAGTTCTGTGACCAGGTGACATCGAGCCGGAGCGAGCGCCCCGGCTCGCTGACGCCCGCGAAAACGCGCTCATAGTCAGCATCCAGCACATTCTCGACGCCGGCATTGAGCGACAGGCCATGCCCGGCCCAGGGCTGCCAGCGCGTGTAGAGATCGAGCACGCCATAGCCATCCCGGAAGCTTGCGGAATCTGCGGCCTCGTCAAAATCATCTGCCAGCTCGGCGCGTGCACCAAGTGTCAGCCGGTATGGCGCGAGGGTCCAGCGCCCGTCCAGGAACAGGCGTGTCGGCGTCGACCTGCCCAGTGCCTCGCCGGTATCGGTGTCCTTGCCGTCCACGTCGGACAGGCTGGCATCGAGCGCGAAAGCTCCGGCCTCAAACTTCAACTCCGCCTCAAAGCCTGACAATTCTGCTGAGCGGACATTGCTGCTCTGCGTCGTTCCGGCCGAGCAGGGCAGGAAGGGGGGGGCGAAGCATGTGGCGTCGAAGGCAAAGTCGACGGAGAGATCAATCAGGTCTGTGGCATCGGTCTGGAACCAGGCGGCACGCAGCTCCAGCCGGTCAATCGCGGAGAATTGGTCGGCCAGGTCGACACTGAAACCGGCCTCAACGGTTTCTGTGCGCTCCGGTGTCAGATCGGGATTGGCGATGAAGCGGTTGGAAATGAAGACCGGCGCGCCCAGAATGATGTGCGGCAGGGAGAAATGCGTGCCGTCGAGATAGAGCTCATTGATGGATGGCGCCCGGAAGCCTTCGCCCCAGCTGGCAAAGACGTTGAAGTTTTCGGTCGGGGCGTAGGTTGCGGCCAGCCGGCTGGATGTGGCGTTGCTGGAGGTGTCGCCGGCCAGGCTTGAGCCGGTCTCGAAGGCGTCATGGCGAATGCCGGGCAGGAGGATGATCCGCCCGGGCAGGCCGAGCGGTGCAGGGCCGGAGAGTTCCAGCTGGGTATATCCGGCGGTGAACTGGCTGGACGCGTCCGGGGCGCCGCCGCGCACGCCATCGGTCTCGGCGCTGTCATAGCCGTCCTGCTGGTCCTCGTAATATTCACCGCCAATCATCAGGCCGGCGTCGAAACTGCCCAGCTGAAAGGCAAAGCGTTGATCGGCCCGGATACCGGTGGTTTCCAGATCGCGGCGCAATTGGCGTCCAGAGACCAGCTCAGCCTCATCGACGCCGGTCGTGTTGCGATAGATGGTGAGGTCGAGATCCATCCAGTCGAGCCCGGCAGGGGCTGCGCTCAGATTGAAGGCGAGATTGTCGCTGCTGACATCTTTCTCCACGAGCGCATTGAGCGAATCAACGCCGGCATTGCCCTGGGCATTATTCGGTTCGACGACTTCGCTGTCATAGCCCTGCCAGCTCAGCTCGAGGCGTACGCCCTCGGCGGCCTGCGCGCCCAGCTTGATCAGGGCGGAGGTCGCGCTGTCGTCTGCGGGAAGGTCATCGCCCGAGCCCAGCGCAATGTCGCCGGATACGCGGCGCGAGACAGATCCCAGAATGTCGAACCGGCCGGAGCGCGCGTAGAGACTGGCCGAGCCACGCACTTCCTCATCCACCGTTCGCGTCCCAGCACCAAGGCTGAAGCCATAGGTCTCGTCCCCGGCGAGCAAGTCGAGCGCATTGGCCGTTCTCAGCGAGATCACGCCGCCTGACGCTCCCGAGCCATAAAGCGCCGAGGCTGACCCGCGTACGCTCTCGACGCCCACCAGCAGGGATGGGTCGACAAACAGCGCACCGTCATGGGCCGAGCCGAAATTCTGCCGCGCGCCGTCCAGCAGCAAGGTGGTGTTTTCACGCCCCTGACCGCGCAGGGAGGGGCTTTGGCCAGTGCGGCGCGGGCCGCCTGATATCTCCATGCCGGGCAATTGCCGCAGCAGATCGTCCAGATCGGCGGGACGGGCCAGATCCAGCGTCTCGGCCGAGAGCGTCGAGGTCATACCGGGATACTCAAAGGCATTCAGCCTGGTGTGCGTCGCTTCCACGACGATCACTTCGATATCGCTGTCGGCCTGGGCCGCGGAGGTCTGGCCAAGGGCCGGGCTGGCCAGCGCCAGGCTGGCAACGCTGAGGAGGAATGCAGATTTCATGGCGCGTCTTTCTGAGAATGATTTGCAACTGACGCCCTTGTGCCGCGTTGTTTTTGCGTTTGCAAGTCAGAATCATTCGCAGTAATGAGTCGCGATGTTATCTTCCGGAACTGATGAGATGCCCATGAAAATCCTCCCACTCACATTCGCGGCGGCCGTGATCGCCCTGTCGGGCTGTGCCAGGTCAGCCGACACCGACCCGGCGCGGCTGGTTGATGCCCAGTCAGCCGCCATCCAGGCTGCACAGTTCGAGCAGGACAGGCAGGCCATCCTCGCCATGCAGGGCGAATATGCCGTGACCTTTGATTTCCGCGAGACTGTGCCGGTCGCCGCCGGCTATGAGCTTGCCGAACCCAAGCTGACCCCGGCGCGTGAAGTGGTGCTCGTCGTCGAGGATACGGGCGACTTCATCATGCTCCAGCACCTCCTGCTGGCTGGTGACGGACCGGACCCCTACATCGTCAAGCATTGGCGCCAGGACTGGCAATACCAACCTCACTCGGTATTGGCATATCAGGGTCATGATGACTGGACGGTTGATGATGTAAGCGCCGCGGACCGGACCGGTGCCTGGTCGCAGACGGTCTATCAGGTCGATGACAGTCCGCGCTACGCGGCTGTCGGGCGGTGGACCCATACGCCGGAGGCCGCAACATGGGAGCCACCGGTCTCCTGGCGCCCGCTGCCACGCCGCGATGATACGACACGTGAGGACTATGACGTGATCGCCGCCGTCAATCGCCATACCGTCACCGCCTGGGGCTGGACCCATGAACAGGACAATTCAAAACTCGTCCTGCGCGATGGCGAGACTCATGAACTGGTGCGCGAAATCGGGGTGAACACCTATCGGCGCACCGAGCTTGAGGGCGCGGGCGCGGCGCTCGCCTACTGGGATGCGACCGCAGACTATTGGGCGCTGGTGCGTGGCCGTTTTGATGCGCTGGAGGCCAGCGTCCGCCGCTTCCATATCGAGGACGATGCCGAGGGCACACTGCTCTACGGACCCGTGCTCGATGCCGGCGAACGAGTCCTCAGCGGGACGGACGATGTCGACACAGCATGGGCCGATGCCCGCACCTATCTGGATAGCCAGATCACGGTCCTGGAATAGTCCGGTCGATGGCGCTGGCTTCCCCTTGGGGGAGGTCAGCGCTGTCCGATCCGGCGCTTGGAGAAGAACATCGCGCCGATCATCAGGAAATAGATCGCCAGTCGCAGAATCACGACGACACCGCCACGCTCATCGAGCCGTGAAAAGGCAAAATCGAAGGCGAAATTGGGCGGGATGCCGATCGCCCAGCGATAGAAGAAAGGGGCGATGGCATCGATGACGAACATGATGGCGGCGGCGGCCGGCCATTGTGGCCATTTGCGCATGATCAGTGCGGCGACGAGTGACAGCACGATGATCAGCCACCAGTCATAGCCGGTAAAGCCCGCGCTCAGGCGCTCATAAAACGTGTCATACATGGCGTTCCGGTCCCCCCATCCCTGCCCAGTGCCAGTCTATGCGGCTTCGCGGCCTCGTGCGAGTGTTCCCGCAAGCGCCAGATAATCCTTGGCAGCGTCACATTCCGGCGCGCGCACCGAGACACAGGTCTGGGTGCGGATCGCGGCCGGCACCGTGGCGTCGTGCCGGATAATGCCGGCCAGGGTGGGTGTGAAGCTGAGGAAGGATTCGCAGGTCTTGCGGAAGGCTCCGAAGGCCTCGCGTGCGGCGTTCATATTGGGCGCATTATTGATCACGACCAGCGGTGAGGCGCCGTCATCATGAAGGCGCAGCGTCTTCACGAAGGCATAGGCGTCCGTCAGCGAGGTCGGCTCGTCATTGATGACGATGATGACATCATCCGCTGTCAGGGCCAGGCGTACCGTGGCGCGGTCGGCGCCGGCGGCGAGATCGAGAATGGCGCGGTCATAGGAAAGCGCCAGCGCGGCAACGCCGGTTGCCAGCTTGGTCAGGCCGGGGCCGGCCAGATTGGCCAGAGTGCCGGAGCCCGAGCGTCCGGAAATCACGTCGAAGCCGCCGCGTTCGGCAGCACCGCCAATGGCCGGGCAGACCGCGTCTTCCAGCGACAGCTTGCCACTGAGCACATTGATAATGTCGGCGCGCGGCTGCAGGCCCAGCTGAACGTCGATATTGGCCATGCCAAGATCGCCATCCATCAGCAGGATGCGCTCATCCATCAAGGAAAACGCCCGGGCCATCCCAACCGCCAGCGTGGTTTTACCGACGCCGCCCTTGCCTGAGGCAATGGCGAGGATGCGGCCGGCCGCGCGGTGTTGAGGCGCCGATGCGATTTTCATGATGGCTCCGTCTCGTCATAGGGGTGGGCACGATTTTCGATCAGCGCGCGGGCGAGCCGCAGCGGGGTGGCCGGAGCCAGCCCGCCGCCGATAAAGGGCGTGGAGGAGATCTGCGCGAAGGCCAGACCGGTTTCGCCAACGCCCAGCAGGGCGCCGAGCCGGCGGGCGCAGTCGAGTTTGACCGGGATGCAGCGGCTGGCGCCAATCGAGGCAAAGAGCGAGGCCGCGTCCTCGGCATCTTCCGGCGCGAGGCCGGCATCAAAGACATAGACAATCTCGGCATTGCCGCTGTCGGCGAAGGCGAGGGTCATGTCGAGATCGTCGAGCTCGAACGGGTTGACGGCGGGGCTGTCGATCAGCGCCGGTCCGTCAAACTCATTCATGGCATCGGCCAGCTCGCGCGGGTCGTCGACGCTGATGAAGCGGGCGCCCATCTTTTCAGCCAGGGCATGCAGGCGAGCATCGGCGCCGGCGCGTTCGCCGTCGCAGGAGATCAGGGTTGGTACCGTGCCGGCAGAGATGGCACGGGCAGCCGTCTTGGCGAGGGCAGATGTCTTGCCGACGCCGGGCGTGCCGGCGAACAGGACAGCGTGTTCAGGGATGGCGGGCAGGGGCTGGAAGGCGTAGCGCGCCTCGATCGCATGGGCGAGCCGGGAGATGGCGTGACCCTCGCTGAAATCCTGCGCTGTGCGGATCAGGGCCTGGGCCGCCGCACCGGGTGTCCGGTGAAAGCCCAGCGCACGGATGACGTGGTCGAGATGCTGGTCTTCCAGATCCCCGCGCTCGATCTCCGCCTTCTCCGCCAGACGCAGATTGCGTTCGCGGACCGGCTCGACCGGATCGGGCCGGAAGGTCATCTCGCTCGCGGCACGTACCTGGACGCCGCCATTGGGCCCGTCCGACGTGGTAATGATGACAGCCTCCGGTCCCATTTCACGGCGCACATCGGCCATGGCCTGAGTCAGAGTCTGGGCTGCAAATGTTTTTAATCGCATCTGAGGATCACTACCGGGTCAGTTGTTGGTCGGTCAGCCGACTTGCCCCAGGGTCTTCAGTCGTGCGCTCGGGTGAATCTCGTTCTGCGACATCACCACTGTCTGCGGGCGGAAACGCTCCACCAGCGAACGCACATACGGACGAATCACGGGGCTCGTCAGCAGTATTGGTACATGACCCTGTGCTGATGCGGTTTCAAAAGAGTTTCTAACTGCAGCGACAAACTCATGAAGTTTGGACGGTGCCAGTGCGAGCTGTTTGCGGTCGCCTTCGCCAATCAGGGCTTCCAGAAAGGCCTGCTCCCACTGGGGTGTCAGGGCCAGGACCGGCAGGGTTCCGTTGGGCGCTCGGTTGGAATGACAGATCTGACGCGACAGACGGCTGCGCACATGTTCGACAATTGATTCGAGTTTCGACGTCGAGGCGCTTGATTCGGCGATGCCCTCGATGATGGTCGCAAGGTCGCGGATCGAGACACGTTCGCGGATCAGCGATTGCAGGACGCGCTGAATGCCGGCGCGGCTGATTTGCGATGGTGCGATGTCGTCGACCAGCTTGCGGTGCTCCTTCGACAGCTTCTCGATCAGCTTCTCGACTTCAGCATAGGAGAGCAGGTCCGACATGTTGTCGCGCAGCAATTCGGTGAGATGCGTGACCAGAACGGCGGCCGGTTCGACGATGGTATAGCCGCGGAAGGAGGCTTCCTCGCGCAGGTTCTCGTCGATCCAGGTCGCGGGCAGGCCGAAGGCCGGTTCCTTGACATGCTCGCCCGGCAGTTCGATCTGAAGCCCGGTCGGATCCATGACCAGAAGCTTGTTGAGCTGCAGCTGGCCGCGGCCGGCTTCCAGTTCCTTGATGCGGATTGCGTATTCGGAATTGCCGAGATGCATATTGTCGATGATGCGGACGGCTGGCGTGATGAAGCCCATCTCCTCGGCCAGAGACCGGCGCAGGGCCTTGATCTGGTCGGTCAGCTTGCGGCCATCGACATCATTGATCAGCGGCAGGAGGCCATAGCCGAGCTCGATCTTGAGCTCGTCCATCGCCAGGCTGTCCTCGATCGGTGCTTCGCCGCCCTTGGGCGTGTGCGCTTCCACTTCGGCAGCGTTCTCGGCTTCCTTCTCGGCTGCCTTGCGCTCGACGATGTCGCGGTTGAACCAGGCCAGGGCGCCGGTTCCCAGCCCCATCAGGGCGAAGGGGATGAAGGGCATGCCGGGCAGGACGCCGACGATGAAGGTGACGGCAGAGACGAGACCGAGGCCGGCCGGATTGGCGACCATCTGACCAAACAGTGCCTTGTCGGCCTGACCATCAACGCCTGCCTTGGAGACCAGTAGACCGGCAGCGACCGAGATGATCAGGGCCGGGATCTGTGAGACCAGGCCATCGCCGATCGTCAGGCTGGAATAGGTGCCGGCGGCTTCTGCGAAGGGCATACCCGACTGGACGACACCGATGATGATGCCGCCGATCAGATTGATACCGGTGATCATCAGGCCGGCCATGGCATCGCCACGGACGAATTTCGAGGCACCGTCCATGGCACCGAAGAAATTGCTTTCGCCCTCCAGGTCCTTGCGGCGCTGGCGCGCTTCGTTTTCGGTGATCAGGCCGGAGGAGAGATCGGCATCGATGGCCATCTGCTTGCCGGGCATGGCGTCGAGGGTGAAACGGGCCGCGACTTCCGCGATCCGGCCAGAACCCTTGGTGATAACGACGAAGTTCACGATCACCAGGATCGAGAAGACGATCACGCCGATCACGACATTGCCCTGCATCACGAAGGCGCCGAAGGCCTGGATGACCTCGCCGGCCGCATCCGTGCCCTCAGCTCCCTTTGACAGGATCAGGCGCGTCGAGGCGATGTTGAGGCCGAGCCGCAACAGGGTGGTGATCAGCAGAACGGCCGGGAAAGCGGAGAATTCCAGTGGCCGCTTGATAAACAGTGCGGTCATCAGCACCAGCACGGCAATCGAGATCGAGATCGCCAGCGCCAGGTCAAGCAGAAGGCTCGGCATGGGCAGGATCAGCATCACCAGGATGCCGAGAATGCCCACAGCGAGGGCAACATCGCCCTTCAGGACGCGATTCAGGAAATCCTGCGCGTTGAAAGGACGGCCGCCTGTGCCTATGCGGCTGCCTGGAGCTGAAGTATCGACCACTTACTTATCCAATCACGCGGCAGAGACGCCCATAGCAGGCTGGTTGGGCTGGGCAACATTGACGCCTTGCTCGGTATAGAGCTTCAGCTTGTTGCGCAGGGTCCGGATCGAGATGCCCAGGATATTGGCCGCATGGGTGCGGTTGCCGAGGCAATGGTCGAGCGTATCCAGGATCAGATCCTGTTCGACCTCGGCGACCGTCTTGCCAACCATGACGCGCTGGGCGGCATTGGCGGCATCCGATGCCTGGCGCACGGCAGTATTGCCCGAACCGGCAAAGACCGAGCCATCCGGCATGCGGATCGCGTCGGGGCTGATTTCGCGGCCCGTTGCCAGCAGCACGGCGCGGTGCATGGCGTTTTCCAGCTCCCGCACATTGCCCGTCCATTCGCGTGCGACGAGGTGGGCCTTGGAGGCTTCCGACAGCGGCAATGGCTCGACCTGGTTGGCGAGTGAGTATTTGCGGATGAAGTGGTCAGACAGGGCGAGAATGTCGAGCGGCCGGTCGCGCAGGGGCGGCAGGGCCAGATTGACGACATTCAGGCGGAAGAGGAGATCTTCCCGGAAGCTGCCATCGGCGACGGCCTTGCGCAGATCGCGGTTGGAGGTCGCCAGGATCCGGATATTGATCTTGACCGGCTTGGTGCCGCCGACCCGGTCGATTTCGCGCTCCTGGATGGCGCGCAGCAGCTTGGCCTGCAGCCGGACATCCATTTCGGAGATTTCGTCGAGCAGGAGCGTGCCGCCATCGGCCTCTTCAAACTTCCCGATCCGGCGGGCAATGGCGCCGGTGAAAGCGCCCTTCTCATGACCGAAGAGTTCGGATTCGAGCAGGTTTTCCGGGATCGCGGCGCAATTGACCGAGATGAAGGGCGCACCGGCGCGCTTGGACTTGGCATGGACATGCCGCGCCATGACTTCCTTACCGGTGCCGCTCTCGCCCGTGATAAGGACCGAGGCGTCGGAACCGGCAATCCGGTCGGCCAGGGTGATGACGGTCTGCATGGACGGGTCGCGCGTGATCATCGGACGCTCGTCATCGGCGACGGCTTCCAGGATGGCGGCGATCAGATCAGCGTCCGGTGGCAGCGGGATGAATTCCTTGGCGCCGGCGCGGATGGCAGCGGCGGCCGCTTCCGGCCGGACATTGACGCCGCAGGCCACGACCGGAACGATGATCCGTTCCGCTTCATTGGCTGCGATCAGGGCCTGAACGTCGAGCGAGAGATCGACCATGATCAGGTCGGCTCCACGTCCGGCGCGCAAATGCGCTGTCGCCTGCTGGATCGTGTCGACCTGCGACACGGACGCGCCGCGGTCTATCGCGATTTTGGTGGCGGTGTGTAATTGCCCACCGAGGCTTCCGACGATCAGGACTCGCATAATGTCCGCTCCATTGTGTTTATTGTTTCAAGGCGCCGTTTAACCGGCGTCCCCGTCCTTGATGATTTCCGTCATGGTGACGCCGAGACGGTCGTCGACGACGACGACCTCGCCGCGCGCGACCAGACGGTTATTGACGTAGATATCGATGGCTTCGCCGATCTTGCGGTCGAGCTCGACCACCGATCCGGCGGTCAGCTTGAGCAGGGAATTGACGTCGATATGCGCCTTGCCCAGCACGGCCGAGATATTGACGGGGACGTCGAAAACCGGCGCCAGGTCGGCCGCGCTTTTCGCTTCGTCCTCGATCATCCCCTGCGGTGGCTTCCCCTGATCGCTTGCGACCGGAGCGGAGCTCTGATCGAGTTCGGGAAGGTCGAAACTGGACTTGTCAGACATGACGTGCCTCCTCAGGCCGCAGACGCGCTGGCAGCGGATGCTGCTGCGGCAGACGAATTTTCCTCTTCCGGCGCGGCAGCGAGCCAGCGCGCCACGATTTCATCGAGCCGGGTCTCGATCTCGGCAGCGGAGCGCTCAATCGCGCCCGTGCCCCATTCCAGCCGGACATCCGCGCTGCGCAATTCGGCACTGCCGCGCACCATGATGGCGCCGTCATAGCCCTGGTCGCGCGCCATGGTCTCGAGTCGTTCGGCAAGATCCTCGACGAGGGAGGGATCGCAGCGCACCGAGAAGCGGGGCTGATCACGCAGATCCTGGATCGCTTCGGCGGCGAGCTGCTCGATGGTCTCCATCGGGTAGGATTTCAGGGCCTCGCCGGCGATCCGGCTGGCGGCGGCGATGGCCAGTTGCGCAGCGCCGGTGCGCAGCGAGGCGGACTCATGCGCCAGGCGTGACAGGATGAGCTGCATTTGCGAGGCGATGGCCTGCAGCGATTGCGCACAGCGGCCTTCTTCCAGTTCCCGGCCTTCCTCGACGCCCCACATACGCGCCGCATCGACATCGTCCTGGGTGAAGAAGCGCTTATAGCTCTCACCATCACGCAGGATCTGGCCGTCATGATCGAACTCGGTGTCGAAATCGAATTTCTGCGGGTTCATGATTGCCACATCCTCAATAAATCAACTCGTCGTCGGAGCCGCCATCGGCCAGCATGATCTCGCCCTTGGCGGCGAGGTCCTTGGCCAAGGCGACAATGCTTTGCTGGGCCTGGTCGACGTCTTTCAGGCGGACAGGGCCGAGTGAGGCCATGTCCTCGCGCATGATCTTGGCAGCGCGTTCCGACATGTTGGAGAAGAAGAGGTCGCGCAGACTGTCCGATGCACCCTTCATGGCCAGGCCCATCTGGTCCTTGTCGATGGCGCGCATCAGGGTCTGGATGCCGCCCGGATCGAGTTTGGAGAGATCCTCGAACACAAACATCAGCGACCGGATTTTCTCGGCGCTGTCGCGATTGCGCTCTTCCAGAGCCGCCAGGAAACGGTTTTCCGTCTGACGGTCGAAATTATTGAAGATGCTCGCCATCATCTCGTGGCTGTCGTGCTTGGAGGTGCGCGCCAGGTTCGACATGAATTCATTGCGCAGTGTCTCCTCGATCTTGTCGAGGATTTCGCGTTGCACCGGCTCCATGCGCAGCATGCGGGTGACGACTTCCAGCGCGAAGTCCTCAGGCAGAGAGCCGAGGACGCGCGCGGCGTGTTCCGCCTTCACCTTGGAGAGGACGACCGAAACCGTTTGCGGGTATTCATTCTTGAGGTAGTTCGCCAGGACGACTTCATTCACATTGCCCAGCTTGTCCCACATGGTGCGCCCGGCAGGACCGCGCAGCTCTTCCATGATGGTGTCGACCTTCTCGCCCGGCAGGAAAGAGCCGAGCAGGCGCTGGGTCGCTTCGAAAGAGCCCATCAGCGAACCGGTCGAGGACATCTGGCCGACAAAATCGACAATCAGTTTTTCAACAGCGCCAGCCGTCACCGTGCCCAGATTGGACATGGCAGAGGAGACTTCGCGGATTTCCTCCTCGTCGAGATGGTTCCACAGCCCATGCTCGTCTTCGCCCAGGGCGAGCAGGATCACGGCGGCCTTTTCGGGGCCGGTCAGTCTGGTGGGGTCTTCGATTGCCTTGCCGCGTTCCAGAGCCATGGTCATCCCTCATGCAGCCAGGTCCGCAGGATCGAAATCGATTCCTCCGGATGAGATTCCACGATGCTCGCGACCTTCTTGATGGACGAGGCTTTCACCTGCCCGTCAATCTTGGAGATATCGATCCCGTCAGAGGCAGTCGGCGCAGCGATTGCGGCCGCGCCGACGCCTGGCAGGGCATTGGCGACCTGGCCTGATTCAAGACGGGGCTGCCCACCGCCTGCGCCAGCTCCGGCCAGGGCGAGCCCGGCAGGCATGGCACTCATGCCGGCGTTTTTCACCAGCGGGCGGGCAACGAGGAAGATGACCAGCAGTGCGGTGATGAACATGACCGCGATTTCCGCGACCCGCATGATGTCGCTCTTGCTGAAATTCAGGCTGGAGGTGGCGGGCGTACCCAGCATCGGGTCGGCGCGGGCGAATTCCAGCTGGGTAACGGTCAGATTGTCCTGCCGGCCGTCCTCGACATTGACATAGCCCATGGCGGAACGCACGAGCGCCTCGATCCGGGAAATCTCTTCCGGCGACCGTTCACGCCAGACAACGCTGCCATCTTCCTGGGTTTCCAGTATGCCATCGACGGCAACGGCGACGGAGAGGCGCTCGATCGCGCCGGCTTCGGTGATCTGGGTCCGCGTCGTGCTGGACAGCGCATAGCTGACGACGTCATTGGATGTTTCACGAAGGGATGTGGCGGCGGGCGCGCCGCCTGTGTCGCCAGCGGCATCGGGCAGGTTTTCCGACGCCGAGACACGATTGTCGGCACCGTCCTGGTCACTACTGGATTCATTGCGACGATCGCGCGACTGCACCACGGCGCCTTCGGGATCATAGGTCTCCGAGCTTTCCGTGACGCTCTGGCGATTGAGGTCGGCCGTGACCTGCACCCGGGCCGCACCGGCGCCGACCACGCCTTCGACGAGGTCGAGGATATTCTGGCGCAATTGCGTTTCGATGCCGCTCTGGCGCTCGTCCATCGCAATGCTGGTCGCCGAATTATCGCCGCCAACGCTGGCCAGCAGGCGGCCGCGATCATCAGCCAGGGAGATATTGTTTGGCTCGAGGCCGGCACCGCTGGCCACGATATTACGGATGACGCGGACCTGCTCGGCGCTGAGCTGCGCGCGGGTGTCGATCGTCACCGAGGCTGTCGGTGCCTGCTGGTCGCGGGCGAAGAGGCGGCGCTCGGGCAGGTTCAGGTGGACGCGGGCCGAGGTGACGAAGTCCATCGACTGGATCGTGCGGGCCAGCTCGCCTTCCAGGGCGCGCTTAGCGTTGAGATTCTGGACGAAACTCGTCTGGCCGAAGGAATCCTCGCGATCAAAGATCTCATAGCCGACTGATGCGCCAGCGAGCGGGCCGGCCGCCGCGACACGCACCCGGGCTTCATCAACCTGGTCGCGCGGTACATAGATGGCCGTGCCGCCATCGCGGAATTCGTATTCGAGATTGGCTTCGTCGAGCTGCTGTCCGGCTGCGGCTGCGGCGGCAGGGTCCAGTCCGGCATAGAGCAGGGCCGGCGAGCTCGCACCCATGCTGCTGGAGAAATACACCAGTGCTGCGGCGACGCCGGCGGCCACACCAAAGATCGCCACGAGGCGACCAATGCCGAAAGTTCTGAGCTGTTCTACGAGCGCGTTCACAAGCCGTCCTGCCGATTCGGTTGCACGCGTGTTGCGCGAACCACTGGGCAGAATTTTCCTACCTGGGCAGTAAACGAGGCCTTAATGCCGGTGCATACTTCATGCGCCGGCCCCGGCAGGGCTGGTGAGACAGGTGCGTTTTTGCTGCACGCGCACGCAAAAACGACGGCCCTGGGGGGATAGGGCCGCCGTCCAAGCGTTTTTCGGCATTGAAAGCGCTAGCGGTAGTGCTGCAAACGAGTCGTGCGCAGACCGGCCAAGCCGTGCTTGTCGATAGATCTTTGCCAGCCGAGAAATTCCTCGACCGTGAGGGTGTAGCGTTCACACGCTTCTTCCAGTGAAAGCAGGCCACCACGAACGGCGGCCACCACTTCAGCCTTCCGACGAACCACCCAGCGCTGAGTGCCGGGGTTCGGCAAATCTGCGAGAGTGAGAGGGCTACCATCCGGCCCGATTACATAGTTTTCTTTTTTAAGGCGCGGCTGCATGTCCGATCCCCGTTCTTGTTGTTTGTAGGATCAACATACGGGACGGGCTTTAACATCCACCTAAGCCGCTGGGTAAATTTGCCTTTAACGGCACCACTAAAATGCGCTCATATTAATTGACCCAAAACCGCCGAGGCAGCGACCAACGAAAACGGGTCCCGCCATGGCAGCGGGACCCGTCATTCACTCAGTGCCAGGTGGTGGACTAGCGCTTCATTCTGATCGCTTCATCAAGCATTTCATCGGCCGTCGTGATGATTTTCGACGAGGCCGAGTAGGCGCGTTGGGTGGTGATCAGATTGGTGAATTCGGTCGCCAGATCGACATTGGAGCTTTCCAGCGTCGCTGCGGCGATATTCCCGGCGGACCCTATACCGGCGGAGTTCAGCGTGTAGGCACCGCTATCGCGGGTGACGCCATAAGCGCCGCCGCCAATCGCTTCCAGCCCGTCGGCATTGGCAAAGGTCGCCACCGGGATCTGGTAGATGCGCTTGACGATCCCGTTGGTGAACTTGGCATAGACCATGCCGGCCTTGTCGATCTCGACCCCGGAGAAGACGCCGAAGGGCGTGCCGTTGACATTGGTGGAACCGAGCGCGCTCTGGCTGGCGGCCTGGGTCATCCCGGTTGCGCTCGAGGGTCCGCCTAGCGCGAGTGTGATGTCCTGCGCGTTGATGCCTTCTGCGGCGGCCCACTGCACTTCAGTTGCCGCCAGCGGCGCCGTGTTCGTCGAACCCAGGAAGTTGAGCGTACCCGGCACGGTCGAGTTGGCGGCGTCGAAATGGCCATCGCCGTCAAACGCCAGAATGCCGGTCGCGATCTGGCCGTCAACCAGCCCGGCACCCGTGGTGACTTCACTTGCGGGGGTGATGTGCAGTTCCGCGTGCCACTGGTTCGGCACTGTGGATTTCAGCAATGACATGGTGATCGTGTGGACACCGCCCTGCGAGTCGTAGATCGGGATGTCGTATTCAACGTCCGGGGTGACACTGCCGGATGACATATTGGTGGCCGAGACGCCCGCGACATAAGTCGCTTCCGCAGCCGAGACCGCCTGGCCGCGCTGGAGATTGGCGCTGAGCCCGACTTCGGTGGTGGCTTCCGCTGCGCCGCCGGTCGAGATTGGATTGATGATTTCCAGCGAGGTCAGGTCTGACGGGTCAGCGTCGATAGACCCGTCCGCCTGCACCGGCCAGCCGGCGAGATAGAGACCGGCAGAATTCTGCAGATAGCCATTTGCGTCCGGATGGAAGCTGCCGGCGCGGGTAAAGGCGACGGGATCGGTGGTCGTGAAACCGCGCGTGTTCTCGCTGACGACAAAAAAGCCGTCACCGGCGACCGCCATATCCGTTGTACCGGCACCAGGTGCGAGAAGTCCACTTTCGCTGATCTGCAGCTGGGTCGAGCTCATAATCCCCCCCGCAGCATAGTGCTGCGAGCCCTGGGAGCGGTAGAGGGGGGTAAATACGGCGCTGGCGCGCTTGTAGCCGACGGTGTTCACATTCGCGATATTGTCGGAAATTGCGGCCAGGGCGCTGGAATTTGCGATCAGACCGGATGCACCGGCGACCATTGCTGAATTGATGCTCACAATAAGCTCCTTGGTTCTCGTGTTGTTTTTGGAGCGTTCTGCCTGGGTGTGAGACCGATCCGCCCTTCTGGCGGTTCGGGTCGGGCCCTGGGCCCGCTATTATGCGAAGTTATTCCTCGAGTGAGAGGATCGAGGAGAGGGTGACATTGACCCCACCCATTGCGACCATCACTTCCGACCCCGAGAGGTCGATGCCGGTCACCCGGCCGGAGGCACGAATATCCGACTCGATCGCGGCGCCATTTGAGGTGACCGAGCTGACTTCAAGCGTGTAGACGCCATCGGGCTGCTGGACGCCGGATGAAGACTGGCCGTCCCAGGTGAAGTCATGGTCGCCGGCAATCTCGGACCCAGTGGTCTGATAGACAATCCGGTCGCTGGAATCGCGGACGATGAGGCTGGTCGCCTCGGCATTCTCCGCCAGGCTGTACTGCCATTCGGCGCTGCCATCTTCCAGCTGGGTGTCGGGCGTCTGCGCGGTCGCAACGCGGCCGATATAGCCGACCGACGTGGTCTGTGCGGCGGCAGACTGGATGATCAGCAGGCTTTCGAGATTGCGGTTCTGGGCAATCTGCTGCTCGACGCCGGAAAAGGAGACGAGCTGATTGACGAATTGTGTCGAGTCCAGCGGGTCGAGCGGGTCCTGATTCTTCATTTGCGACGTGAGCAGGGAGAGGAACATCTCGAAATTATCGGCAAGCCCGGTCTGGCTCGCCTGCAATTGGGGGCTGGTATCCGTGGCGGATGAGATGGCACTGGGCATGATTGACTCTCCTAGACTCTCAGGTCGACGCCATCGCGCCGCGACAGAAGAAATCCGTAGGCATCACTGGGCCCCTGGTCGATTTCGCCTGTGAGATTGTGGCTGTCAGGGGCATCCTGCCCATAGACATTGAAACTGGTGCCGGGACCGCTGTCGCCGGTCGGGTCTTGCTCGGGATTGCCGTCGCTGAGCTGGAAATCGATCCCGTCCTCGCCCAGTTCGAGCCCTGCATCGCTGAGGGCGCGCTCCAGGTCGCGTGACGAACGCTGCATCTCGGCCAGAGTGTCGCCGCGCTCGGCGGTGAGGGTCGCGTGAACCTTGTTGCCGCGGGTGATTTCCAGACGCACATCAACGCGGCCGAGCTCGGCCGGATCGAGCCGGATACCGAATACGCGCGATCCATTATTGAAGCGCTGTGTAATCTGACCGGCCAGCTGTGCGGCGGTCTGTTGGGAGAAGCGGGGCGGCTGGCCCGCACCGGCATCGGAAACATTGCGGTGTTCGCCGCGCAGGGCACCGGCCTGGGTATCGGTGGTGGCGATCGTGGCCGTGTCGCCCGTGCCTGCCGGCATGCGGAACAGCTCGCCGCCAGTGGGGGGCGCGGCGGGAAGCGGGGCGGGGGCAGGCGGCGGCGCCGCTTGCCCGTCGCGGTGTACCGCAAGCAGGTCGGGCTTCTGGGGCGACGCAGTTGCGGTGGAAGGTTGAGCGGCTGTGGTCGAATTGCCTGGGTTCGCTGCGCCCTGGCCTGTCGAAGCCTTGGCCGTACCGGCCTTGCTCCCGGCTGCTGCCGGACCTTCGCGTTCATCCAGTGCCTTGCGAGCCTGGCCGAAGCGGCCTGACGGCGCTAGCTCCGCGGTTGCCGTTCTTGCTGCGGTCGCCGTGGCCGCGACAGCGGCGCCTGCGGTCGCAGCGGATTGTTGTGCGTTGGCGGGGACGGCAGCGCCGTTCTCCACTTGTGTCTGCTCGCCCGCGCCGGGTGTGATCACGGCCATGACCGGAGGCTGGGCCGATTTGGTCTCTGCTGGCATGGCCTGAGCCGAGGTGTTCTGAGCCGGTGTGGCCTGAACCGAAGCGCCCTGGGCCGAAGTGTTCTGGGCCGGCGTTTCCGGAGCGCCGCTCGCCTGAGCCGGTGTGGTCGCGGTGCCAGCAGTCCCGGCGGACGTGGCAGCAGGTATTGTCTCCGCCGACGCGGTCGTTACGGCGCCCGGTGCCGGCTCTGCCGTCACCGGTGCTGCAGCAGCTCCGGGCTGCGTTGCGGCATTGGGGGCTTGGCTCGTTGTGGGGGCAGCGCTGGAGGCGGCTCCGCCCTGGGCAGAAGAGGCCTGCGCGGATGCTGAGGGAGCCGGATCGGCTACGCCCTGAGTGCTGGCGGGCATGGCCTTGCCGGTGGCTGCGGATTTCGCCTGATCACCCTTGCCGGCAGCATTCGATTCGCCTGCGGCCGGGGCGCTCTCCGGAACGCCTTGACCGGCCGGGGCGGTCCCCGCCGGTGGGGTAGGCTGAGGAGACGCCGGCTGCTCGCCTGTCGCAGCGGGAGCTGCAGTCGGCTGCCCGGCGCGGGTGCGTGGCGTGCTGGGTTGGGTCTGCGAGGCGGGCAGCGCGCTTGCAGCGCCGACGAGCGCGTCAAAGCTGTCGGGCTCTGAGCGGGTATCGCGTGTCTGACTGGCGGTCTCGGAGGCACCGCGTGCAGAGTCAGAGCGGCTCGCGGCGCTGCGTGAGGCCGGTGCTGCCGATACGAGACTGTCAATCGCACTGATTGCCGCTGGCATGTTGATCCTACCCATATGTCCGGCACATGAAACGCGCCTTGTCGGAGGAGGGGGTCGCAAGCAATGTGCCAATCGGAATATTGCATAATACATTGAAATATCACATTAATATCTCGGTAAGAGAGATAAATGACCTGTTTGGCCCGGCCATTTATGCCCGGTGGTGGGCTGAAGCTGCCGGGTGCCGGCCCGGCCCTGTCCACCGGCCCTGTCCACCGGCCCGCGGCGGGCGGGCAGGGCGGTTGGCACGCCGGCGCCAACTTGGCCCATCCCTTGCGATTGATATCAGGGAGCGTCTTCACGACCAGACGCAAAGGATATCGAGATGCGCAGACTTATAGCAGCAAGATCAAATGGTTATTCTGTGTTCTCCGATGAGGGTGCGCGGCAGGAATTCGCCGTCATGCCCGGCAAGCCTTGCCGCACCATCGGCAGAATTGACCGTTTGACCGGTCTGCGCATCGATGCATCGAGGATGAAGACATGTCACTGAACGGAATTCTCGGAAGTGCCCTGTCAGGTTTGTCAGCGAGCCAGGCTGGCCTGAGCTCGGCATCGAACAATGTCGCCAACGTCAATACGCCCGGCTATGCGCGGACTCAGACGGTGCTGCAGGCGCTCAATGTCGGCGGCGTCGCGATGGGCGTCCAGGTTGTCGGGATCTCGCGCATTGCAGATGTCTACCTGCAGGCTGCCTCGATCCGTGCGGCAAGCGATGCCAGTTCCGCCAATGCGCAGGCTGACGGTCTCGACAAGGTCCAGTCGCAATTCGGCAAGCTCGATGATGAGGGTTCGGTCTTCGCCCGGCTCAGCAGCACATTCTCCCGCATCGCCCAGGCGACCGTGGACCCGACGCTGTCGGTGGCGCGTCTCGCCGCGACAAGTGATCTGCAAGCCTTTCTGGACGAGTCGAGCCGGCTGTCGAACATGCTGGCTGATCAGCGCAAGGATGCGGACTCCCAGATCCAGGCTGTCGTGCTGCGGACCAATGAGATTCTTGATGAGCTCAGTTCGCTGAACGCCGATTCCCAGAGCGTCGCCGTTGCCGGCGGCGATACATCAGGTATTGCCAACCGCCAGTCGAACCTGCTCGACGAGCTGGCCAGCTATATTGATATCCGCACCGAGACGAAATCTGACGGTCGTCTGGTCGTGCGCACCACCGATGGGGTCGCGCTGGTCGAGACCGGCGTCACGAAGCTCAATTATACGCCCGCCGGGACCGGGGGGTTCGGCGCGAATTACGGCCGGATCTACACTGAAAACAGCAATGGCGGTCAGCCCCAGGTGCTCGAAGGGCATATCGCCAGCGGCAAGCTGGCCGGGCTGATCGAACTGCGCGATCATATTTTGCCCGAGATAGCCCAGGAACTCGGTGAAATGACGGCGGGCGCGGCTGATGCGCTCAATGCTGCGCACAACAACGCTACCTCCTACCCGGCACCGCAATCCCTTGTCGGTCGCAATACTGGCCTGGTAGCGGCCGATGCGCATAATTTCACCGGGGCAACAACGCTTGCCGTGACCGGTGCCACGGGCGATCTCGTGCATCGGATCGATATCGACTTCGACGCCGGAACACTGACCGTGGACGGCGGCGCGGCGATTGCGCTTGGCACGACGGTGGGCAGCCTGACCAGCGCGATCAATACAGCGCTGGGTGCAGACGGGACGGCGGGCTTTGCCAATGGCGTGCTGACATTGTCGGCAAGCAATTCTGCCAACGGGTTGGCGACGCTGCAGGATGTGACGACGCCAAGCGATCGCGGCGGCCGCGGTTTCGCGCATTTCTTCGGGCTCAATGATCTTGTCGATTCCACCCGGCCCGGCTTCTTCGAAACGGGCATGACCGGCACCGAGGTGCATGAATTCTCGACCGGCACCTCGCTCAGCTTCCAGGTCTCTACCGAGACGGGCCGGCCCGGCGGTACTTTCTCCATCCCCCTGGTGACCGGCGAAACAGTCAATGACGTCATCACCGCGCTTAACAATACGACGACCGGGCTGGGCCGCTATGCGACCTATTCTCTGGATAGCTCGGGTCAGCTGGTTTCGACCCCGAAGACCGGCTATGAGGGTTTCGAGATCACCCTGACCTCGGATACGACGAGCCGGACGGGTTCCGCCGTATCCTTCTCGGAATTATTCGGTCTGGGCCTGTCGGCCACGGCCGGGCGGGCACAGATATTCTCTGTCGACCCGGTGATCCGCTCCAATTCCTCTCGCCTGGCCCTGGGTCAGCTCGACATATCCGCTGCGACTGTTGCCGGCGACATCGTGATCAGTTCGGGCGATTCGCGCGGTGGGCAGATCTTGCAGATGGCAGGCAATCAGCTGCGGCAGTTCGATGCCGCGGGCTCGATGTCGGCGACCACATCGAGCGTGCAGGATTTCGCGGCGCGCCTGGCCGGCAATGTCGGCTCGCGCGCTTCGCGAGCCCAGAGCGAAGCGTCGTCGGCTGATGTCCTGCGATCGACGGCAGACACCAAGCGGTCAAATGTCGAGGGGGTGAGTCTGGACGAGGAATTGGCGGCGATGACCCAGTTCCAGCAATCCTATAACGCGTCGGCACGCATGCTCCAGGCCGTCAAGGAAATGACCACGACCCTGTTGAGCATCGTCTAGGAGGTAATTGTCTCATGACCCGGATATCGACATTTGGTGCTTCCCAGTCGGCCCTGCTCGATCTGATGCGCGCACAGCAATCCCTGTTCGACGCGCAGCAGGAACTCACCAGCGGCAAAAAGGGCTCCGATCTCAAGGCCGTCGGCTACCAGGCCGAAACCATAGCCGCGAGCCGCGGTGTGCTGTCGCGTGCAAAATCCTATGAGGAAGCGGGCGTGCGCGCCGAGAGCCGTATGGCGGCACAGGGCGTCGCGCTGGAACAGATTTCGGCGTCCGTTGGCGAATTGCGGGCTGCGCTGACAACCCAGGACGGTACGTTTGTGATGCAGGAGGTGACCGACGCGTTCTACTCGACCCTCAATGCCCTCAACAGCCAGCATCTGGGCAGCTACATGTTTGGCGGCACGCGCGATGATACCAAACCGATGACGATCGCCTCCCTGGCAGATCTCGCCGCCTTGCCGGCTGTTGCCGATGCCTTCCAGAACAATACGCGCGAGCCGAGCGTGAAAATTGATGACAATGTCGACGTCACTGTCGGGCAGGGTGCCAGCACAGTGGCCACCGATATCATGGCCTCCTTCAAGCGCATCGCCGAATTCAATGCCGGTCCGAATGGTCCCTTCAGCGATCCGATGACGGCAGCCCAGCAGAATTTCGTCATCTCCGAATTGCAGAGCATCACCGCCGCCCAGGACGGGATCATCTCCGTGGTCGGGCTCAATGGTGTCGCCCAGGCCCAGATCGAGACCGTGTTGTCGAGCCAGAAAGACCGGCAGGATTTCCTCACGGGCATGATCAGCGATATCGAGGATGTCGATATGGCCGAGGCCGCAACACGCTTCCAGATCGCGGAAAATGTGCTCGATGTCTCGGCCAAGACGTTTTCTGCCCTGACACAGGTTTCGCTGCTCAATTATTTGCGATAAGCAGGCGCTCCTTTTCACCGTTTGCTCCGGGCCTTGACCCCGTTGGAGGCGTGCATGCCTGATACCGATACCGGACGCGCGATGGCGCGGGCCGATGCGCTTCTTTCTCAATTCGGCCTGGCCGGCGACCCGCTGGGGCTTGGCGGCAATCCCGCCGACCACCGTGTCGTCGTGGCCATGTCCGGCGGCGTCGATAGCTCCGTCACCGCCGCCGTCCTGCACCGCGCCGGCTATGATGTCGTCGGCGTGACGCTGCAGCTTTATGATCATGGCGCCGCGATCAAGAAGAAGGGCGCCTGCTGCGCGGGTCAGGACATTTACGACGCCAGGCGCGTCGCCGAGGAATGCGGTTTTCCCCATTATGTGCTCGACTATGAA
>TARA_R110000868_G_scaffold1729_5_pt1 | contig 41853 bp, 42 predicted proteins | sample TARA_R110000868 | Tara Oceans TARA_R110000868 (sample SAMEA4397489) | marine metagenome | biome: Polar Biome; feature: [SRF] surface water layer (ENVO:00010504); material: water (ENVO:00002006), including particulate matter (ENVO:01000060) such as... | depth 5 m | reverse complement strand
CCTGTATTTAAGTCAGCAAGCATAGCAGAAGAAACACCATTTACTGTATTCATAGCATTATTGAAACCATTTTCAGCTTTAATAAGCCCGCCATATTTACTGCTAACAAAATGACCTTGACCATCAGAAGTAGGTTGATTTTGTTGTGAATTATTTCCTTGTTCTATTTTAGAAAAACTATCAAAAGCTTTTTCTCTGTATTTAGAAGCTCTATCAAAATATTTATTCCCTGAGAAAGAAATAGGAGGAATAGATTGTTTATAATTTACTTGATTTTGGTTATTTTGTTTATTTACAAACTTGTTGTATTGTCCTTGTTCATTTTGTGATAAAGATGGATTACCATAATCTTTACCATTTTGTTGATTATATTGTTGAAGTCCATAAGTTAAAGAAGGATTAAAATCTGGCACACCATATTGAGGTTGGTAAGTGCTGCCATCTACACCTTCTGGGTCTTGCTCTACTCCAAAAGAGTTAGCATTTAATGCAGGTGATTTAGGGTTCCAATATTTACTAAAACTACTTCCTTGGTCACTCATACCAAATGTAGGCTCTCCTTCTATAGGGGATTTTGGATTAAATTTCTTTAAAGCACTTCTTTGCCCTGCTATATCATAAGCATTACTAAGGGGATCTGCAACATTGCCATCCCACCCTATTTCAGCTTTTTTTAATTTACCACCAAATTTATAATCACCTTGATATGGGTATCTTTTTTGCAAATCTGTCAAAGAAGAATCTATATTAGAATTTGGAGAGGAAAAAATATTAAATAATTCAAAGTTACCTTTAGGGCTATTATTATTATTTCTTTCGCCAAATTGTTGGTCTAACCCTTGTGCAGTTTTATAATTATTTGCTATATTTTGTGGTATACTGTCTTTCCCAAAATAAGGGTTAGGTAAATATTTACTTTGGTCTTTTTGCATTTGATAACTTGCCTCTGCTAAATCATTTTCATTACTATAATTAGCAGGATTAACTCCAGGAGTTATAGGTATATTAGGATATTTCTTATATGGATTAACAACATTTGCAGTTCCTCCATTAGGATATTTCTTCATTTTTATTTTCTTTCCATTCTTTGCCATATCTACATTACCTCCTAAACCATATTTGGTTAGTTCTTTATCAGATACTTCTTTAATTTCACCAGTTTTGCGATTTCTAATTCTTGCCATATTTTAATTATTTAAATATTTCCAAATAAATCCTCCAGCAGAGTCCCCTTTTTCTTTACATACTTGTCCTATGTATGCTCTATTTATGCACAAAGTTTTTGCTGCTTCTCCTATACTCTCCCAAGTTTTTATAAAATTTCCACTTAAAGAATATTGAACAATAGATTTTTGACGATTTTTTGCGGATTTTTCAATAGACTCTTTAGATTGTTTTTTGTCTTTTTTAACATCAGACATTTTCTTTAAGGTTTCTTTTGAAAATTTTATACCTATTCTGCTTTGTGACATTTTTTGTGTTGTTATTAAAGGTAATTTTATACCCATTCTTGCTTTAGATAAATTTTTTCTATGCTCTTCTGAAAAATTACATCCCAACATACCTTCTCCTCCATCTGTCATATTAACTAAAACTCCAAAACCTAAATCCTTTCTTCCATATAATTTAATAAATTCAATTTCTTTTTCTTTAATAAACTCATAACTATTGCTTTCTAAAACAATTTCTACCCTATATTCAGTTTTATTAAAAATATTTTTCCAATGAGGATTTCTTTCATGTTTTGTATATGCTCTTGCATAAGTAGCATTATATGAATTATCTTTACATTTTGTCCCCATTCCTATATAGAACACTTGGTTAGTATCTAACCTAATATGCCTGTAAAAGTAATATTTTCCTACACTTTCTATCATAGATATTTTTTATTGCGTATTTTAGCCATAATATTTTTTATTTTAAACTAATTCCCATTCATTATCATCTTGAACAATTTCCCAATCTGTATTTACATTTCCTCCGAATTTCTTTTCTTGTTGTGAGGCTATTCCTATACCTAAAGCAGGAGGAATTAATCCTTTATATATATTAGGATTAGTCATATCAAACATTATATTATGCCTCAATGATTTCAAATTAACTCTTTTGGAATCTACAGCATGTACAGTGGTAGGTTTTGTATGTATATCCCCCATTGTATCTACAACATTATCTATTTGAGCAATTGCTTCTGGATTATTGGGATTCTTTACATACTGTGCGTAGGCATCTGTTGAAAGATACTTTTTACTTGGGTTATATCCTTCTATTCCATACTCCTTCAACTGATTTTTATTAAAAAAATCTTTTAAATTATCATTATGAAAATTTGCAAAGTCTTTATTTTTTGTCCCTAATGCAATTTTTTCATCCCAATTTGCCAATCTCCAACTTTTTCCTTCTGCTGTTCCAATAACTCTTGGAGAATCTTTTGGTATAGCTAATTTATATATCCCATCTTTCCATTCATGTGGACTCTCATTAGGTGTAAAAAATCTTCCATTAGCATCCCTGCCATAAGCTTTTGCATTTTCTAAATCACTTGTTAAAAAAGTAGCCCAATCATCCCTTTCTCTATTAGCAAAATCATCTATATGCTGATGTGCTCCTCTATAACCAACATCAACTCCTTTAGGAAAAGCTTTCTTAAAATTATCAGACTGCATAACTATAAATTCTTCAGGGTCTCCTTTAAAAGGAGTTCCATCTGTATTTTTCATCCAACTACCATTTGCTTTAGTTGTTCTTTCTATATCATTTAGATGTTTTACTACATCTGGATTATCTTTAGCTGCTACATCCCATTTACTCCAATCTATTTCTGATTTAAAGTTTGAAGCTGGTTGAGAAACTTCTTTATATCCTTGTAACCAATCTTTTTTTAATATTTTACCTTTTTCAATAGGTATATTTTCATCTGCAATTTGACTCCATTGTTTACTGCCTTTTCCTCCTTTATACCTTAATCTAAAATCAGATGCAGATTTAGGAACTTCTGCAATAAATCCTTTACCATAAGAATCTGCCACTTCAAATTTAGGAGAATAATAGGTGCTATTAAACTTCTTAGACATATCAAACCCATTATCCATAATAGGTTCAATATTTTGTTTTGCTCTAAACACACCTGATTGTAAAGCATCTTCCATACCTTCCTTACCTAATCCCCTATACATCATCCCTTCTTGAGGTTTAAATGCCCAAGGATTTATTTTATATGTATTCTGTATTGCATTTTTTCCAATACCTGTTAATTCACTAGCAATTGGTTTTATAGAAGATAAACTTTTTGCTAATGCACCAAAACCAATTTGTTCTCCTATTATATCATTCCCAAGTCCTTGTTCCCCCTTATAAGAATTTGACCACATTTCTTCAGCAGCAGCATCTTTTAATTTTTGATTTTCATCTCGTGAATATTGTAATCTTTTACCTAATTCAGTGGGGTATTGTGCTCTTGGTGCTGTTATGTTTACTTCAGGGAGTATAACAGGATTAGTAGGTGTTCCTTTTGCAGGATTTGCTTGTTGATAAGCTTGAAAACTTGCAGGATTAACAGGAGCTTTTTTAATTAGTCCTGCATTTTGAAATTTAGGTAAATCATCTACTATTTCCCATTCTCCTAGACTTCCTCCATTCTTTAATTTCTTTCCTGTCTTACTATCAAAATATTCTAACTTTCCTATGTTATTATCTTTTGTATTTTCTTGATTTTGTATAGGTCTTGTAAAATAACTTCCTGGCTTAAAAGGTATTGGGTTAAAATTAAGATTAGTCTTTTTTGATAATTGTTTATCCACTCTAAATTTTATATCAGTTCCTGGCACACTTAGATTGTGTTTTTCACCCTGACAATCATCGCAATAAGATATATCATCAACAACTCCTTTTTCACGAGCTTGTTTTAATTCTTCTTCAGTATCCCCGTAAGATAAACCATATTTTTGCAAATATTCTGCTGTTGTTGTATTTTTTGGCAATTCATTGCCGTAACCATCATAAAAAGAAAATTCAGAATTTCTACTTAATAGAGCTTTTGCTTCTTTTCTTTTTAATTGTATTGGTTGTTCTTTAGGTCTTAATTGTTGTAAACCTTGATATGTTTGTGTTGTTGAAGGTGTAACTCTAGAGGGATTAGGGTTTTGTGCTATTTGTTGTAAATCTGGTTGATATATTATTGGTTGAACTGGTTGAATATAATCATGATTTGCAGCAGATCCTGTCCAAAAATTAGCAGGTTTTATAACATTTCCTTTACTTCTTATATCTGGACTATTGCCACCTTTACTACTATATTGTTCTCGTAAAGAGTTTTGTCCTTTTGAATCTGCAAAAGGGTCTCCATAAGTCCCCCATTCAAGATTTGAGTTATTCCTAATTAAAGAATCTGCCGTATTAAAAAGTCTATGTTGATTTTTTGCAAATTCAGAGTCTTGTCCAATACCTAAATTTTGAAGAGCGTTTCCTTGAATTACAGACCAACTTGGTTCTAATTGATGTTGTAAATTTGTATAAAGATTTAAATCTGAACTATCTCTCCATCTATAATATTGTTCTTTAGTTCCTTTAATAGGAGTATTTAATCCATTCTGTGCTTTAAGAAGTCCTCCATTTTTATATTCTAATTTAGGGTAGGAAGTGAACTCTCCAGAAGAAGATGATTCTACAGGATTTGAAAGAAAATTATATTTAGCTGTTCTTCTCCAAGCATCTATATCACCTTCTTGCCAAGTGTTATGAATACCCATGTGTTCTCCTGTATCTTTAAACCTTTGAAATGCTTCATCTCCAGAGTGTTGAGATGCATTTACAAATGGAGGATCTTGCCACACTGTAGGTAGTGTCACTTCTTTACCACCTACTTCAAACCCCATTTTATATTCTGATTTTGATTCACCAGTAAAAGGGTCTATCATAGAAGGTCTACTAACATCAGGAGGTAGATATTTTAATTTTCCACCTCCACCTGCTTTAGGAAGTTTAGGTTTAATATTTAATTTCTTCTTAGCCATTTAAATAATTACAAAGGTTTATTAAAAGAAAGATGAAATAAACATTGATTTAAAGCATTTGCAAGATTATCAATTTCATTTTGAATTGCACTATCATTTTTATCAAATGCTTTATACCTATCTTCCCAAAGGTATTCTTTTAAATCTTGAACATATTTTAAAGGGCTCATACCTTCATATTCAGATAAGTCATAATTTTTATATCCTTTTAAAAGTGCTCCTTTACACCCTTGATGTTTTTCTATTACACTGTCTATTATATCAGACACTTCTTCATATAAATTACCAAGTGGGTTATGAACTGCTGGGTTAGAATTTTGAAGATGCATAATATGGAGCATTGTAGAACACCCTAAAAAATAAGAAACAAATTCTATTGCTTCTGAATTCATAGATTCTGATTTATCTTCTTTCTTAGATTCTTTCTCCATTTTAGGTTTAATGTCAAATTTAGGTTTTTCTATTAATTTAATGCTCATTATGTTTCTGATTTAGTTGTTTCTGCAAGTTGAAATAAGTTTACTATTTGATATTGTGAATGTAGAGTGTTTGAAAGTCTGATATTAAAAAAATCATTCCGTAATGGATTATTAAAAAACACTGTTTTATTAGAAATAGATTTAGTGTTTAATTCTTTGTAAGGAAGTGAACAATTATACTGCATTACTGGTTGATTATTTCCTTGATAGATATTAAAAAAGTTATTTATTCTATAAAAATCTTCGACATTTTCACAAAGTATTTGTTTTTTACCATCTACTATCTTATTTTGGTAAACAATAGTTTGATTTAAATTATTCTTTTGTTTAGGTATAAGTGTTAAATTTCCTGAAGTAGATTTTTGAGAATAAATTAATGCTTCATTATATGTTACATTAGTTTTATAAAAATCATATTCAGAAGTAAACCTATTAAAATCCGCTTTCCATTGCAGCGAATTTAATATTTTATTTGAATATTCAGTAGGTAAAGAGTATTCAAATAAAAATGGTTGTTTTACTCCATAGAATACTTGGTAAGATTGGTTAGTCAAAAGATGATTCCATACCCCAAGTTTTTCTGTAGAAGTTGGGTAATTTACAATACTTTGAAAGTAGTTTTGGTTTGCGATGTAGCTGTTAGGAGTGTATGATAAAAAGGATACAAACCCTTTAAATAAAGGTGAATAACTTATTGTCCAAGATTGGTTACAGAAATATTTAGAGTCTGTAGGTTCTACTATAATGCCTGAATTATCTACTTTTTTAATTTGTTCTGTTCTTATTACAACACCATTGTTATCTACTACATTTATAAAACTATTTAATTCTATATCTGCATCTACTTCTACTAACATTGGGTAGCCAAATTGTATTGCAGAATAAGTTCCTACTGATATTATTTTACCACTAACACCTTTATTAGTAAAGAAATTACCAACAGGAAATCCTATATTAGCACTATTTACAACAATATTCCAAAAAGTTTTAACTGTAAATGTCCCATCAGTATTACTTACTACTTTACCTTTATATTCTGGAAGAAGTTTAGCATCTCTTTTAGTAAAGATTATTCTCTTCATTCTGGAATCAAATGTAATAGCCATTCCAAAATACTTGAAATTGTTTTTTACATTAACTTCAGGGAAATCCTGTAATATTCTGAAAGGAAGGGACTCTTTAAACCACCATTGATTTTCTCCAATAGTTATGTCAGATATTTGGTTGTCTAAATGAAATATTTGACCTCTTTTATTATCCACCCAGAAATGTCCAAATTCTGTAGATGTTATTGCAGGGGTTTGTGAACCACCATACCCAAGGTCTGTTTTTACATAAAGTTGTAAGTTATTATTAAAGAGTGAGCCAGAACCTACAGCTACATTTTTAACATCTGCTTCAAGAGTAGAATAAGCATTAAATACAGAAGCTTGATTCTCTTGAATTACTAAGACTTTGTTATTTTCTATACCTTTTATTATAGAAAGTTTACCACCTGCTTTAGAGAAATCATGATAGTTATTAGCTAAATAAACAAGATTCCCATCAAATCTGTCATTATTGTCATTATCTTGTAAGGAGTAAATAACTCTATTAGAATGTTCTGCTTTACAATCTTCTTTTGTTTGTTCAAAATTAGGATTTAATGTATATCCTAGGTTTTCTTTATTTGCTTTAGAATAGTCTTTATTATAATAGTAAGAATTATCAAAGTTAATAAGGTTATATTCTTTTGTAGGTTGAGTCCATGAAATCATGTCTCCTACATTAGGATAGAAATTACCTTCTTTTTGATTTATTCCATATCTTAAATCTGTATTATAATTAGATTCACAAATAAACTCAGGTTGTCCATAAGCATATAAGAATATTTTACCTGTAATAAATACATCATGACCTTTAGTTGTTTTTTCTACAGCAATTTTAGCCACTCCATATATAAAACCCAATGTAACAGAGAGGGAAGTTCCTGCTGCTATTGCTGAAGCTATACCTACACCAATACCTGCTCTAAATAAAGCATCCCCAGTATAATCAGGACAAGCCATGTTATAATCAACTCTATTCAATCCTTGTATAGCCACTTCACCAAATAATGAAGTTCCACCTCCACCAATATCTGCTGATGTGGGATAGTTCATAAAATATTTTGGAAATCCTACATTTCCTAATTCCCCATATTGTACATCAGAATTTGGAGCATATCCCACTCTATCTTGAAGAAAGAATGGAAATTGTGTTCTTAATCCAAATCTGTTTATAAATGTATCCCCTCCAAACACTGTATCACAAGAAGTGTCTTGGTTGTTTTCCCAATCTATTGTTCCATTATACCCTGTATCAATATAGTCAATATTGTCTATTTGTCCGTATTGAGAGAATAAGTTATTCTTTAAAGAAGCATAATAAGATGATATTGTGTTATATTTATAACCTATATTGCAATTATCTGATACAGAAGGAACCCATCTACTTGTATCAGCTATAGAAGTATTTAAAAAATTACTTCCTAAATCTAAGTCGTTATTATCTATTACATTAAGATTTAAATAGACAGAACTTTCTCTTTTATAGTTATTTATTTTAGTCTTTTCAAGACCGTCACTCACTGTAAGTATTCCTGAGTTTAAATATTGTGCATCATTTAACCCTCTTCTTCTATTACCTGTTACTTGGTCATTTATGTTTGTTGTGTTATAATCTACATAATTACCTATAGAAGTGAACATCCATGCATAGTTAGTATAAGGTGCAAATTTCTTTAGTATATCTAACCATTCATAGTAGTGTTGCATTAAAAAACCTAATGCCCCTATATTTACAGAAACTATAGCTAATATCCAAGATATATAAGCAGTGCTACCTAGAACAGATACAGCAGTTCCATTAGCTCTTGACACTAATTCAACACTTTCTATAAAAGATTCTGCACAGGAAAAGCCTAATGCAGCTTGTAACATACCTATTCCTGTATATTGATATTTTGCATGGTCTACCACTTCATTAAATCTACCTTCAGAAATACCTGTATATTCTAACTCAAGTCTCACTTCACTTCCTAATCCTGGGTTATTAAAGTGTGTATTTGGTGAATGAAAAGTATATTTATTATTCCAAAATGAATTATTTGTATAAGGGTGTTGTATAGAAGACCCAATTAAATCATTTTCACTAACTATTTTAGAAGTTACATTGAAAACATCTGGTGTTCTTGGGTTATATGGGTAGTTAGGATATAAAACATCTGCTCCTTTATAAACATTATCTGTATATCTCCAAACATCATATAAAAGACCTTTAGCTACAATAGATTCATTTCCTCTCCTGTTCCCTCTAAGAATTCTATATCCACATATAGACAGTCTTTCTTCATCTGTTATTAAACCATCAGCCACTGCTTGATATAAAGCAATTTTAACATCTTCTGCATCTAATCTTACACCTATTGGATAGATTCTGTTTTTAACTTTAAAAATGTCTACAGGTATTGTAGTGGGATTTGGGTTTTTAAAATGTGATGATATTTTACAATCAGGAAATTTATGATGCCTGATAGGTTTGTCTGCTAAATCTCCCCACACTTCTACATTACAAGGGTATTTTTCAGAAGATTCCCAATAAGCCATTTCACCCTCTTCATAGGTTTGTGCATTACAAACACCTAAAGAACCTGCGCTATAGGTGAGAGAATAATTACAACTAAGTTTATAACTACAAGGTAGGTAAACCTCTTCCTCTCCTGTTGGAGCAGGAGTTGACATACATATATAATAAAAATTATTTTGTGCAGGAGAGCCACCAGAAGGTGTTGGATAGACAGCAGCTCCATCATAACTTACAGAAATATAATAAGTAGCTCCGTTAGTAAGTCCAGTGAATAAGAAATAAGGATTTGAAGAAACTTGTTGGTCTACTAAAACTATATCACTACAAAATCCACTAACAGTGGAATAAATACTCACTGTAAAACTTCTTCCGTCTGTAATATTATAAGTGCTGGTTATTTTAAATTGAACAACATCAGAGGATGCTGTCACCTTATACCAAGTTGAATCAGCAGGTATTATTTTAACAAGATAAGGATTGGAAGGAGAGCCAGAAACAATATCACAATTACTTAAATCAGCTATTGAAACACAATTAGAATTTATACAATTGTTATTGCAAGGGTCTGGAAGTGGGTCTGGAGCTTTAGGTGCTACAGGTGCAGGAGGTGTTGTATCAGGTATTGTATAAGTATTTCTTTTTATTTTACCTAAACAAGTTGGTGAACTCACTACACAGTTTATAAAAGTAGAGCCATCTACAGCAGCTTCTCCATAAATACCTACTAAAGATTTATAACAAGTTCCTGTTGGATGTGTTGGACAAGGAAATTCTATACAAGGGTCTGTTAAGAATGGGTCTGATAACTCATTTGTTGCTTCATTCCAATTTTTGTAATAAACTCCTGGTGCAGGGTTATTTGGGTCTGATGAGTCATAAGTATAAAATGTGACATCAGAAGAACAACTAAAATTTTTAGTTATCATAGCCTCACCACCTGCTGTTGGAGAATATCCACAAGCATATCCTTTATTAATACCTGTATTATAAACTTCCCATCTTAGTTTTCTTGTTTCATCTGAACACAATCCGTCAACAAAAACATCAGGATTTGGACAACCACTTGGAGTTGCACAAGGTATTAGACTTACATCTTCTAAATCTGTAGGTGTAGCCTCTCTTCCAGGAATGTGAAATCTAGCTGTTTTATTTGTATTAGTTCTAAAAAACTCTATAGCATAGGGATAAACTTCATCTCTTAATAGCCCTGTATATTTTTCTGCAAGTATTGGGTTTTGATAATCACCTTCTGTTAATTCAACTGTTTGCCATTTAAGTTTTAATTTGTTTATGACAGGTTGAAGATTTAAAGGTCTTGATTCAGATAGGTCTGCAAAGAATAATATTCCATTAGATTCTGCAATAATTTCTGCTTTTTGATAAACAGGTTTTGTTACAAGAACATCTTGTAAAGAAAGGTTTTGTTTTAAATTTGCGTCAATTCCTGCAAAAACATAGTCAAAACTGCTACCAATATTTGAAAAAGTTCCTACAAGATAAGGTGTTGTAGTGTTATTTACTGTCTTTAGCACTACAATATTAAACCAATCAAAATCTTTATTTATGTTAGATATATTAATCTTGATTGACTTAGCTATAGGGTAGGCTACATTTTGGTCTTGAAGTATTGTTTTAGATTTGTCCCATAAACTAATAGGGTTTGAAACATAAAATATAGAGGTTATGAAATTACCATAAGCATCTGCATAACCCATAGCAAATTGATAAACCCCTGCTGTATTTTCTCCACCTGACACTACATCTATATAAGATATGTGTGGATAGCAAACATTCTTAAATATCTTTATTTTATCACAATCAAGTTCATTATTAGTAATTTTAGGACAATTAATAATAGTTTCTTTCTGGAAATCTGGATAATCAATATACCTTAAAGGATTTAAACCATCTGTAAAGTAGATTCTAATATTGCAATCATCTACTTTCACCCAAATTTTTACAGGATGGTCTATAGAAAAATTTAAACAATTAGCATTTACCACTGTGTAATAACTACACATTTCTTCTTGAACAATATCTTCTAAAGGAATTCCTTCATCTGTAGAGGGATTACATGTAGAACATGTTACAATTTCTCTATCATTATAAGAGGTTCTAAAACTATCATTTATAAACCCTATTTCAGATTCTTTAGTTGTTGTATTAACTAAAGCCACAAATGTTAAAGACAAAGAAGGAACTACATAACTACCTATTAACTTGAAATCTTTTAATTTACTACAAAGTAAATTACTTGGCTCATTGGTTATTTTCATCCAATTGCCATTAATACTCTCTACATTACCATTTACCAATAAACTATACTGACCCTTCTCTAAATCAGAGGAGAATTTACCCATCACCATTCCTGATGAAGGAACATTTAAGTTATTAGATATATTGTTTTCCATTAAAAGTGTCGTTGGTTCATAATTTCATAAGAAGCAAACTTTTTCCTCATTCTACGAGTAGAAGCTATCATCTTATTAAATGAAGGAAAAACTGAATGCTTAATTGCATTAGCTATTTTAAGTTCTGACTCATCTTTAAGAAACTTAATTTTATTCTCTAAGTTTGTATCTTCACCATTTAACCATATTTTACGAAAGAAATAGTATTGTAAATGAGAAAATAAAGCTTCTTCTAATACAGCATTATCTGGTACTAAAGGTAATCCTGTTTCTTCATCAACAGGATAGCGATAGTATTTTAAATAAATAATAGGATTTTTTAATGTAGAAGAAAGATAAAAACTATCTCTTCTTTTAGCTATAGAAATTTCATAAGGAGTTTTGGCAAATAAATTTTGACAATCAGAAGAGCATAAATTTTTAACTGATTTCTTATTATTTAGTGTAAGTAGTATAGGATTTTTCCAAGTAAATGGTGTATTTGAAGAACTTACATATTCTTTTGTTGTAGTTTTGTTTAACACAGTCTCCATATTACAAGCAGAAATAGAAACAGGATATAAAGAGTTAGTATTAGGTAAATAACAGTTTCCTGCATTACACACTTGTTCATTTACTGTTTCTGTATACACAACAGATTTAGCTTGAAAGTTTAAATTAGTTGTTTGAGGTAGTGCATCACATAGCCATGCAGAATCTAATAAATAGAAATCACATGGCAATTCTACAGAGTAGTTTTCTAACTTAACCACTTCTTCTTTTAATTCAAATACAGCAATATTAAGTAGTTGTGAAAACCACTTAATTTGAGTGTACAATTTTCCTGTATCAAGGACATTATTAGCGGCAAATTTTGAAAGCTCATCTTCAAGTCTTGCCATCATCCGATCAGATGAGATCATTTCATAATCTGCCATTTCTATATATTTTAATATTCATTTTTTTGCTTCTTCTTGTAGAATTTTTCAAACGTCCATTCATAATAATCTTTTCCTTCCCAAATTTTATCATAGAAAGCTCTATTCAATTGTCTGGAAGGGATAAATTCATAAGCCATTCCTTTCTTAGTTTTAGTGTTTCTATGATTAAACCACATTATTCTGTAAGCATAAAAATAGGAATTGAGATTTAAGTGTGGTATTTTTTCTCCTAATTCATTAAGTTTGTTAATATCTATTCTCCTACCAATATCTACATCATATCTTTTCATTAGTTGATGTCTTCTTAGGTCTGACACCTTAATATTCTGTATTTTTTCAAGAATATCTCCTTTATCTTCTCTCAGTTCTTTTGGTAAATGTTTTGAAGGAGCTATTGTTCCCATATCATTTAACATAAATCCTTCTGCATTATTTATAATAAATTGAGCAAGTTCTTTATTACCAAGGTTAATTACATTCTTTATGTCTTTGTCTGATAGTTGAGATTCTAATAGGTTTAGTCTCTTTCTTATTCTGTCATACAACTCTTTTGAAAATAAAGTAGTTTTACCTCCAAGAATACTTAACTTTCCATCTTTCCTTAATTTCATTTATTTGGATGAATTGATTTAATATTAGATGAAAGGTCTGGATTAGCATCAGCAGTTTGTCTTAGATAAATAGCAGCTATTTGTTTAACCACTTCTTGTCTTACCCCATTAGTTAAATAGGAAGGTATCACCATTCCATAATCTAAGAATTTTTTACAGACTTTTTCTTCTGGCTTACATGACCCACACCCTTGTTTAGAATTAAAAATATCAACGGCTTTTAAATCTTGAAAATACCCTGTAACTGTTAAAATTTCAGGGGATTCATCTTGTTGACTTTTTAAAGGTATGTAAAGAAATCCATTAGAAATAAAGAAATACTTATCTTTTTGAAATTCTCTTTGTGAAATTGCATTCCATTGAGAAGGTGTAAAACAATTCTTATAATTTTTAGAGTAGTCTAAATTAGAAGTGTTTTTAACCAAAGAGCCAAACTTAGATTCATACAAAGTGGGGAGTTGGTATTTAGATTTCATTAACTTCCTGCAATTAGGGATGTTAATGTTACAAGTGGTAATGTCAACAGCTTCCATTTCTACACAAGATAAAACACTCCATCCAGAATCTAACTTGTAAATTAAACCTGAACTGTTGTTATCTTTAGCTAAAAAATCTGCAATAGCAGAAGTGGCTTTGAAATAGAGTAACTTTGGACTTATCCAGTCATCTATAGAAGCTGCTTTACAGTCACCTGCTAATGTACTTAAAAATTCTCTTACACTTTCCATTATAATATGATATACCCCAATAATAATAAAAGGTTGAGACTTTTCCCAACCTCTCACTGATTTCAGTTAATTTGATTAATTACCTAAAAAGTTTAAAATTAAATTCTGCATATTTACCTTCATCTGGTGTGAATAACATAGAAACAATAGATTTCTTGTTACCTACAAATCCATTTTCTTTGTGCCATTGGTCATTAGAAGTTGGGCTTCCTAGCACTCTTACTTCTATTCCTGCATACTCTTTTCTATCATTTACAAACTGCTTTGAAGAGTTGTGATGTGTATGTCCTAGTAGGATGTGGTGATTTTCTGCTTTATTAAAAAATTCTTTACCTTCTGTAGCAAATAGGAGTGGAAGTCTTTCTACAGCTTTGTCTCCATGTGTAAACATGAAACTGTTATTATTCCAATAGTAGTAAATTCTGGTATCTCTTTGATTTAGAATTTCTACATTTTTACTTTTTTGGTATATCTTTTTAAGGGCTTCACCAAGACAATACTCTGTATCAAAAGAGTGATTACCTCTTACATTTACATAAGTAACTGATAATGAGAGAGTTGCAGCATAATCTATTAGAGATGTAATTAAATCCAAACCTTGTGTAAAAGAGTCTTCAAAAGATAATTCTGAATCTAATTGTGTTCCACCTAGTGTAGTTCCTTGAGAACCATTAGTGTGCAACATATCTCCAGTGTTTAACAGAATAACTTTCTTTACTCCTGAACCTGCAATACTTTTAAAAGTTTCAAATATTCTTTGTCTAACTCTATCTAAGTAACCCGCTTTTTGATAATTTCCAATGTGAAGGTCTGAAAGTGAAACTAAGTAAAGAACATCATTTGGAACATCTCTTTCTTCTTTTTTCTTAGTAAATTGACTTTGTGTTTGATTTACAAAAATTGTTTTGTTGTATTCTGATATAAACTTATCAAAAGATTTAGTTAAATCTAGCTTATCTTGTTTTACACTTAAAAAAGCTTTTACTTGCCATTGTTGGTTATTAGGATTACCCCAAGAATTTTGAACATACTTGTCTATATTCCAAATTTCTGTGTCTATTTCACACACCTCTATTAAATCTTCAAGAGTTTTAATCTCTCTTGATGTCACCACTGTTTTTTCTGACTTACCTTTAGTTAAGTCTGTATCTTCCTTTTTTTGAGAATATACAAACTTAGTGTTTGAAATAGAATCAGTTGGTGTAATGCTTGTATTTGAAATAACTTGTTGTTCTTTTAATTGGCGTAAAACTCTAAACCTTTTTCTTACATATTCTTTATCATCAAAATTTGGAATATTTATATCTAAAGCTATAGTTTTCCAAGATAAAGTACCATCTAGTCTTTTACTTTCTATTTCTAAATAATATTCATTTAAATACTTATCTACTACTTCTTTTGTGTTCATTTGTTTGTTTTAGTTAATATTATCTCCACTCCTCTTCTTTTAATTCTTTGATTATTAATTCTTTGCCAAACATTCTTCTTTTACCTGATGTTATCTTTTTACCGTAATGTGTTTGTCCACCCCATTCTCCATTTAAATAGGAGTTTGATTTTGATAAAGTAGTTTTCTTTTTAAACTGCATTATTTTTATAATTTTTCTTTAATTCTACATAGAAATCATATTGTTTCCAATTTTCAAAATACTCTTGGTAAGTTGTTTCTTTACTTATATTGTTCCAATAGTAGTCTATTTTTTCTTGTATTTCTTTAAAAGATAATTCAGGTTTAAGTTGAATTGGTTTTTCAGTATTCCAAACTAAAGGTGTTTTAGATAACTCTTCCAATTCTTTTGTTACTTTATCTACTACATAGTCACTTATACTAACCCATTTTACTTCTGTCATTTTTTTCTTGATTTATATACGTAAACATCTGAGGAATTTCCTAAACAAATGTTTAAATTATTCATAATAATTTCATATTTCTGTCTCCAATATGACATTTCATTTATAATATTATGTTTTTCTTTTATCCATTTAACTTGTTCTGGTAGCATGTTTTAGTCTTTTGTTGTTTCTTTAAGAATATGAGTTCCATGAATAGACATATTAACAGAGGAAGCTAAGTTGTATACAAGATACATTTTATATACTTCTTCTATTACAGTTTTTTCATTAGTATCTGCATTAATACCAATAATAGTTTGATTCACTTCATCTATTTCATCATAGTTTTCTACAATACATTCTGAACGTGTGCAAGCATCATTGTTTTCTGCTTCTTCATAAAGGTCTGTAAGCACTTCAAAGAAATCAAAATATTCATATAGAAGCATTTCTATAAAGAATGAATCTTTTCCTCTGTTAACAAAGAATCTTACAAACTTGTCTTCTTCATTGGTGAAGGAACCATCAAATTGCATTTCATCAAAAGAAAATTTTAAAGCTGTTGTATCTGGAGCTTTTGGCTTAATTGGTTCATTTGGGGGAGGGTTGCCTGGTAATTCTTTTTCCATGTTTTTATTTGTTAAGACAAAAGTAAGTGGTTATTTAGAAGTTTTAGACAATTCCATTAATTTTAACTTTTGTTGTATAATTTGTTGAACTAATTCTTTAGAGAATGTAGATATTTGTTTATTGAATAGACGTAGAATATCATACCCTTCTTTTCTTAAGAGTTTAGTTCTTTTATTGTCACTTGATACATCTTTTTTAGAAGTGTGGTATTTTGCTCCATCTGCTTCAAGAATTAGGTTGTAGTCTGTCAGTAGAAAATCAAGGATAAAGAGTTGAGGCTTTTTAGTCTTATTTACTACTAGAGGGACTTGAAATTCAAATTTATAGTGTAAGTCTTTTAATGTTTGGTATAAAGAAGACTCCCAAGTTGTTCTATTCTTTATTAATCTTTTGGCATATACCCCACCTAAGTTTTCTAGGAAGATTATTTTATCTTCTAGTTGTTCTTTTTTGGTTTTCTTTTTAGGCATAAACAGGAAGTGAATTAACAAAATCTTCAGGGAGTAGGTCTGTTTCTTCAAGAATTGTTTCATAATGTTCTTCTGCTAAAGTCCAAATAGAATTAGACCAAAGTAAGAGTTTTTTAGCTTCTTGTTCCCAAGTTCCTCCTGCTACATTACATGTTGCAACATCTGATAAACTCCAGTAATTTAAAGAAGTAGCTGTATTATCTAAGAATATTTGTATAAAAATATCTGTATCTCTAATATAATAGTCTTTTATCATAATGTATTATTTATAAGGGAAAAACATTGGTAGAATATTAGAACCTGTTAATCCTGACCAAGCTTGTGTATCTGCTACAGCTATTGATGCCACTCCTGTTTTAGAGCCATACAGCTTAACAGAGTTTGTAAAATCTAGTGTTTGTGCGGCAGAGACTAAATTAGACGCTGCTCCATAAATAGTAGGCAGTGTTACTTGAGCAGAGTTATTATAAACAGCTCCTACAACATAAGTTGTGTTAGCTGTAACTGCATAACCTGATGTGAATGCTTTTGATTGCCATGTATTAGCTGCACCTTTCCAAATAGCTCCATCATTAGTAGATATTGCTTGTATAGTGTTAGTTCCTCCTGAGAGAGTGCCAATAAATACCCCATTATAATTGTCTGCTGTGTAATTACCTTGTGTTCCTTGTAGCCACTTTAACCCTAATATTGTATCCGCTTTTCTAAATCTTACTAACATATATATTATCTGACCATCTGCTAAAGCTCCTGTAGATACAACTGTTGTCCTATCTATACCTATTCCATAAGTTCCTGTTACAACAGCACTACCAACATCTTGGTACATAGCAAATTGATCATCATATTGATTTAAAGAATTTAACTGTGTTTGAATAGCAGAAGTGCTGCCCTTTACATAAGACAACTCTGTTAGTGTAGGGTATGTTGCTGTAGTAAGAGAAGATAATGCAGAAGTTCCAGAAAAATAAGCTATTTCATTTGTTGTTCCTGTGCCTGTTATAGGATTTGTTAAAGCTGCTTGTTTATTATTAAAAGTTGACCAATCTGTAGAAGATAGGACTCCCCTATTAAACGCTGAAGCTGTTGGGACTTGTAATGTAATTACAGGTGTTGTAGTAGAATTTGCAACTGTGGATGATAAGTCTGTACCTGTAGTTCCTAAAGTCAGAGCTGCTACAGAGGTAACAGTACCTGAACCTCCTGTATATTGAGGTATATTTAAAGTATTAGCTATTAAAGTGGCTGCTCCTGAAGTCCCTGTTGTTGTAAGAGAAGTTATCCTATTTGTGTAAGCTGTATTCCAGTTAGTTGCAGAAGTTATTCTTCCATCTGCTAAAGTTCCTGTCCATCCAAGAGTTAAAGAAGTGGCTTGTAGTAAAGCTGTTAATGGGGAGCCTCCAAGTGTTAATGTAACATTTGTGTCATCTACTTTAGTTAATGGGGAAGGTGAGACAGAACTACCTAAAGCATAGTTTGAAAATATAGAATAAGAACCATTAATAAATCCTATTATAATTCCTTCTAATCCTGATACACTATATGTAGCACCCCCATCTATATTTGTCACTGTTGCAGAAGTGGTGATTATCAAGGTGTTACCACTGCTATCTATTCTTTTTATTTCAAACTTAAAGACAGAGTTATTTACAGAGGAAATATTATTTCCAAAATATTGTAAATATTGTTGGTAGTTTGGTAAATAAAGAGTAATATTGCCATTAGTGCAATCAACAGATACTGTTGGTGTATTAAAAGAAAGAAGGGTATTTTGTGTTATTACGGACATAAATAATGCTTAATAATAAGGAATTAAGTTGAATAAAAGAAAAGTTTAACCAAAATTGGTTAAAGATTAGGAATTGTGAATAATGTTTTGTATTGTTGCACTAATACATTTATCTGGGGGATAAAGTAAAGTGATAAAGATATTTCTCTAACTGCTCTACTTACCCCCAGTACTTAGAGACAGCTTTTGAGTGGCTCCTATAAGTAAAATTGTAGGAGCTTTTTTTATTTTATACACTCAATAGTGAGAGGGTAAAATCCATTACACACAACTTCAGTAGTAAATTACTGTTGGAACAGGTAGAAATCCTATTTCCCATAAATGGAGATAGGAGACTTAGATTTAAGTTTTTGGCTGTTTTCTTTTCTTTTTGTCTTATAAATTGTTCTGGTTACTTCTTTTACTTCTCTTTTATCTTTTCTGAAAGAAGTTAGAGAAAGCTACAAATAAAAAACCCCCATATTTCTATGAGGGTAAAAAGGTTCGATTAAACCAAAAAACGATTCCTTTTTATTGTGCTTTTGCAGCCATTATCCTTTACCCTGACCAACATTAGGTTTATCAGAAGTATGTTTATTTTTAAGCTTTGTATGTCTCTTTCTTGATTTCTTAGGAATTGGAGAATACATATTTGATGTTTGTCCTTTAGTCTTTGCCATTGTCTTTTTTATTCATTATTAAATCTATCACTACATATAAATAAACAACAAACATTCCTCCGAATAGTATAATTCCTGTCATAGTTTAGTCTAAGTCTTTGCTATCTATTATAAATGTCTTTGTTGTGTCTAAATAAGGGCTTACAATATATTGTCCTTTTCCTATGTATTTAAGTAAATACACTTGTTCTCCTTTATATTCACTTAAACAACCTATGTGTCTAAAAGAGCAAGAATTAAAAAGTAATAGTGAGAATATAATTATAAAACTTCTTATTCCCATCTACTTATTGCATGTGTGCTATTAAAACTTCTTATTTTTTCATAAACCCCATCACCATCATAAGGATTTAAAGCTCCATCTTGAGCTGCATTCCCTTCATTTGTAAGATAGAATTTCTCATTTAACCTTTCTCTAACAAATCCTGTATGAGCTATTCTCTTTTTACTTAAAGAATAAAGAGAAAATACATCCCCTTCTCTAGGAGTTTTTTTAAACTTACCTTGATACCAAACAATATTCTTTTTATTAAATGATGTTGGACTCCAAGCTGTCACTGTATTAGGAATTCCACATCTAGTTAAGTTCCAATGAACATAGCTTGAGCACCAACTTTCACCATCTTTACTTCCAGTTGACTCTTGATACTGGTTAACCTTCCATCCTCTGTTATTACCACCAGACTCTCTTACACCAAGCTGTCTGTCTAAGCTATTTATCAAACAACTTGACTCCAGATAACAAGGAGAGAAGAGAAAAAGAATAAATAAACTAAAGAAAATATAAGAGCTTTTTGCCATGTGGGTAATGTTTCAAAACCTTCTTGTAAATAATATTTATAGAGAGAGGGGAAGTTTATGTAAATTCCCATTTGTGTAAAACTGTTAAATAAAACAGTGATAAGTCCTGCATAAATTCCTGCATGGAAAAAGCTAGGTGGGTAAAAAGCAAAACCATCCCCAAATATTGCACTGCCATAATATGCAAACAAGTAAAAGCCTAGAAATGCAGTGGGGATACTCCAAATGAAATCCATTTCTTTTAGGAAAGCTAAAATGCTATTTAATTTCTCTTTCATATTATCTGTGCAAATAAAATCCAAGAACAAAACTTAATACTGCCACTACAGGTGTGAGAACAGCTAAACCAATTGTAGAAGCTTGTTTCTTTTTTCTTTCTTTCTTTTCTTCTTGATAAAGATTGAAAGCTGTATTTAGTTGAGCCGTTTTATTAGTGATAATCAACTCATTTATACTATCTTCTTGATTACATTTCTTGTAAGCTCTTTCGTAATATTGAATTACAATGTCTTTATTATGAAGCCTTTCTTGGCATAATCCAGACTCTCTTCTATAATATTTTAAATATATAAAAGCTTGATTTGCTGCAATAAGGTTTTTATAAGGAATCTTTATACTGTCTAAAGTCATCTGCAAGGTCTGAGTTGAGCCTTGCATTGCTATCAGCACTAAGAGTAGGAATAGAATTAACTTCTTCATTTGTTTTGGTTTTATAATATCTAATATGGTTTACAAAGATTGTATCTTTGTTATTTTGGTTTATTGCTGCATTATGAAGAACAAGAATACTGTCTGATAGTAATTGTTTTTCTTCTTGAAGTTCTATGTTCACTTTATTTAAACTGTCTATAAACTTCTCTCCATCTTTTCCTAATCCTCTGAGTGGATTATTGCAAGTGGTAAGATGGGTAATGACAGTAAAAAAAAGGGACAATAATAAAATTATTGCTATTATTCCTTTGTTTGCTGTTATAAATTCTTTGATTTTAAGCATGTTGTCTTTCTAATATTTCTTCACAAGTTCCTATAATATAAAGGATGTTTTTATGTTCATCTCTTTCTATTTTAGCTCTGCCATTCACCTTAGTTTGCTTGTAAGTTTGTTGATTAATAAATGTGTAAACAGAATTAAATTCTGCGCCATAAGATACAGCCATTTTCCATTCTGCTAAAATTCTTTCTTGGTCTATTGGTTTTACAGCTTTTGTCCAACCAAATCCTATAGCTTCTTCTAAACTCATTCCCATAATATCCAACAAAGCCTCATTTAAAAAAATAGCATATCCATTTTCATCACACTCATATAAAGGTTGTAAAGATAAGTGCCTATCTGTTTTTTGTTTTCTTTCTATTATTTTAGCTACATTAAGAATCTCATCTAACTTACTATCAATTCTATTAACTTTATCAACTAAGGAATTTCCACCGTTAGGGCTTAAATTATACATCACTTTATCTACAAAAGCTTTGTTTTTATACATAGTATCTACAAATTGCACAGAAGGTTTCCAAACATATTTATAAAACCATACAGAAAATCCACTTAATATAGCAAGAATACTTAATATTGTTAAAGTTAAACCTATCAATCCTGTCCATTTCTCCATTTATTTGTGGGTTTTATGTAGTTTATGGCACAATACACAAGTTAGTTACACCTGCTGTAGTCTTTTTATATAAATGTCCTGAAGTTAATCCCCCTGTTATAGCAGCAGCATCTGAAGCGTATGTGGGAACTGTAGTAATTTTAACTAACCCTGTTAGTACTTCTACACTTATATATGTTCCTGAAACAGCATAAAAATTAGAAAAATCTCCTAAATATGTCAGACTATTTGCCATATCAACTCTAAATAATCCACCTTGATTATTTTGATTATCTATACCAAATCTGTTGCTTACAGCTATAAAAGAAACTCCTGTTGTATCATCTAAAGTAAAAACATTTCCATTATTAACATGATTAATATCTCCTAATTGTACTTGGTAATCTGTTACATTAATAATAGCTCCAGGATTTGTATTTCCAATAGTTAGTGTATGTGTAACATCATCCCATGTTAAATCAGCACTTCCTTGCAAACTTCCTTGATAATTAAATTGTATAGCATTTAATGGCAAACCTGCTGCACCTGGACTTCCACAACTAGCTTTACATCTTAAAGCTTGATACACCCTACTAAACTCTTTCCTTACATCATCTTGCATAATATACTTTATTTTTAAGCCGTTCTTGAGAATGTATAAGCTGTTGCACTTGAAAACATTAAAGTGAATTCTGCTTGCCCTGTTACTCCTGAAGGAATTGTTAATGTACCGCCAAAAGCTGATTGTATAGCATTTACTCCTACAGCAATTGTCACTGTATTATTTCCTGCTGTATTATCAAAATACACTTTAAATACTGTCCCTTGACTAGCACCTAAAGCTGCTCCCAATAATGTACCTGTAGGCATTGTTATTGTTGTAGGAGCTAAAGAAGTAGAAGTGATGTACCCAGATTTAATTTGCGCTGCTGTTGCTGTTCCTGTAGCATTTACAGCAGAAGTGTTTAGTCTTTTCTGTATATTTGTTCCTGTAGTAATTACAGCTTGTCCAAATTCTACGGTGGTTATGTCTGTAGGTATAGCAAATTGATAATCTGCTGTTGCTAAAGCTCCATATCCTAAAGCTATTCTATTTATACCGCTTGTTGAAGAGGAAGAAGAATTACAACCAACAAATGTATTATCATTTCCGTTTACAAGAATATACCCAGAAGCTGAACCAATTCCCACATTATTATTTCCAGTAGTCACTGAGAATAAGGAAGTAATCCCTATTCCTGTATTATCTGCACCAGTGGTATTTTTTCTAAGTGAGGAGTGTCCAAATGCAGAATTATTTGCGTCAATATTATCTATTAATGCACCATACCCTATACTTGTATTAGAACTATAATCTATTCTGCCAGCTTCTCCATTATTTACTTTAAATACTAAGTCAATATTATCAGTAGTACCAATAAAATTAGTTCCTGCTACAGTTCCTGCATTTCCTGTAATACCCCAAGCATTTCCCAACAATGTAGAAATAACTACATCTGTAGGAACTGCTACTCCTGCTGTATTATTTGCTTTTACAGTGTAAGCAGCCATTGTTGCCATCTTAGCATTTGTTACAGCATTGTTAGCAAGTTTACCTGTTGTAACAGACAAGTCAGCTAAATCTGATGTCCCTATAGCAAGATTTGTAATATTATTCCCATCTAAATAAGCTTGGTCAAGACTTCCTGTTATTTTAACTTTCCATGCACTCCCATTATAATAGCATTCTATATTTAACTTAGAATTTAATTGAAGTTGTGTTAACGCTGTTCCAAATAAAGAAAATGTTGTGCCATTAGTTGTTATGTCTAATGTAGCTTCATATTCAAATAATAGTGTATCCCCTGCAACAGGGACACCAGAAGGTACAATAGTATAATTACCAATAGCAACAATACCTGTCCCATCTATAATATACCTTTCTGTAATGTCAGAAATTGGAAGTGGCATCCAAGCCTCTGCCCCTGTCCCGTCTAATGTAAGTCTGCTTGTTGGTAAATTAAAAGCCATTTATTATATGTATTTTCTAACTTCTACTTGAAGATGATTTAAGAATGTATAAGTTGCTCCAAGCCCACTTTCATTTAAAGTTTGTACTTGCACTGAAAAATTTGTATAATCCATTCCTGTAACATCTTTTGAAAATATTGTCCTAGGAAGACCAGTGCTATTTATAGCCTCTGTTCCGTTTGAAACATTATTATGAAACCAAAAAGCTGTAACTCTTCCTGTTGTTGCTCCTGTCACTGTATATGTCACCTCAAGTCTATAGCCATATTTAGCTACTAACTTTGTAGGTTTATTTCTCATAGTCCATCTAATAGATGCTCCATTTAAAATATTAACTATAATAGTGTCACTATCTTGAGAACCTATTTCATCATAAGCATACTGACCTTCAGCTACAATAATAATATTGTCTTTAGTAGTTAAAAGGTTTCTTGTTACTAAGTCTTCTGTAAATATTGTTAGTTCTTCAGTACCTACACCACTTGCATTATGTGTGGAAGTGTCATTGTGTATAATACAGTCATATATAGGAGTTCCAGAAGGAGGTGTATAATCTATACTCCAAGTAGTTCCGCAACCAAGTGCTCCATTTGGTGTAACAGTGATTTCAGAAGAACTTGTTGTAAGTTCCTGAATACTTGTCGCTGTGCAATTACCTAAAGTTACAATACTACTATCAATAGTAGTGAGGTGTGTAGTAATAGTAGGAGATAATGCTACAGTGTAAGTAGTTTGAGTTCCTGCTGTTGCAGAAGTTACAACTATTTGATTAGATGTTCCACTAACTACATAAGTGTTTCCTCCACTTGGTGTTGGTAAATCACATATAGCAGCATCAAAAGCTTGGATAATATCCTGAAGATTAGTTCCTGTCGTTATACCCAAACAACTTGTGGTAGTTCCTTTATAGAACACACATTTTGAGTTGACATCTTGAGGGCATCCACAAGCATCTACACTACAAGAACAAACATTACAATTACAAGAAGAACAACTCATTTATAATTAATTTTAAAGAACTCCTGTTTCATAATATATGCCATCCAAAGAGAATTTATAAGTTGTAGCTCCTGCTTTATAAGGTATTATTATATTTAAATATATAAATCCTGCTGTGTCAATTATAATTTGTCCTGCTGTAAATTCACAATCTGTCAAACTCCTTGGAGAAACTCCCCCTGTAGTGCCTGTCATTTTTACAACAACAGAATAAGTTCTCACTTGATTTGGAGGATTTGGTAAAGCTACAGAGTTTATAACAACATTTCCACATACATATTCAGCAGTTGGTGTAAACTTAATATTACCAACTAATTTTACTGTACAAGAATTTACACTTGAATATTTTGGAGATTGTCTTCCACCAGAAGTATGTGCAAAAAATGGAAACCCAATACTAAGGTCATAGTATTTAGCACAAGCAACTCCTTGTGTAGCTGCACACAAATTATTTACTGCTGTTAATACAACATCCAAACTATCTCCAGAAGTTGTACCTAAACAAGATAAACTAATATCTGTAGTAACACATTTACTAAATACAGTGTTAACTCCACACTCTATATCTGTAGGACAATGATCTACACACAAAGGGGCTGGAACCAAAGATTCCTGCTGATTAAATATACTAGATTTACAATTTAAACAAGTTTCTGCCATTTCTTATAATTTTAACACGTAAAGGTTATAGTAGTAGCAGGTGTTCCTGCAATTAAATGGTTTACAGCATCTTTTAATATACAAAGTTTACTATTTATGTTTGGTATTGTTGTACCATTTATACCATTAATAGTAGTTTGCATATTACTTATTGTAGCATTCTGTGCATTAACTAAAGTCTTAATACTATCAATATAACTAACCACTGTAAATCCATTTGGAGGAGTCCCTACAGTAGATTTTAAGTTACAAATACAAGTGAGTATTGTAGTAAAAGCTTCTGTTAATGTCACAGGAACAGTAGGATCACAAGAGGTAGTTCCACAACAGCAGAAATTTACATCTACTATTGGGTTAATTTGTGTAGTTGCATCAGTTCCTATAGAAAGTAATTTTGTATTAATTAATTCAATACTTCTATATTGATTACACAATTCATCAAGAATGAATGATAGAAAATTTACCACTGTCTCTTCTTGGTCAGCCCAATCTGTTTGCCAAACTGTAAGAAAACATTCTGGTAATACTATAGCAGCTACATCTGTAACTAACACTTGAGCTAATTCACACACCTTTGTAGCTACAGCAAATTGAACTTCTGTTAAAGTGTCCCATTTACATATACCAAGACAAGGTATGGATTTTCCCACCCAAGTAACACAATTACTTGAAGTGGAGCCTCCAGGACATTTTTTAGAAACCGTATAATTTGAATTATCTCCCATTATATTTTATTAAGATTGGTCTTTATTTTACTCACTACATCTTCTATCTTCAAATCACTATAGCAACTACTGCATTGTTCTATACTTTCTAATATGTTTTTATAGCCAATAAGTTTAAAAATACCAAAAGTATCAAGCTCACAACCCATATCCAACCTACTACTTTCATCGTATTTATTAACCTTCTTTGCAATTTTAAGGCTGATTTGGGTTTGAATATCTTCAAGATAATCCATACCAATATTAAAGATAGAGTAACCATCAGCCATATTAACACTCACAGTTTAAAATATCAGTTAATATCTTATCAGCTTTTTCATATAAGCTTGTAGCTTTTACAAAATCATTATTATCAGCATTAGCTTTAACAGCTTCTATATACACCCAAGCTTTCATTAACTTGTCTTGTTTACTTTTATTAAAGCATTCTTCACAAGTGTTTACATCTAAATTCAATAAAGCTTTATGCCATTTACATTCAATCTTGCATGTTCTATACCAAGTCTTCTCATACCAGAAACTATCATAGGGGCAGATACTAATTTTTGCATAGTATGCCCCATCAGGTAATTCATCTAAATATTGTAAATCACCAACATTGGTGATATTCAAATTATTAGAATTTAATACTGTTACACCATTTTGCTTATAACTCAATTCAATAACATCCTCACTAAAAGGAGATATTATCTGAAGAGTATTTCCTGTAACAGTTATATTGTCTGCATAGAAACTATTATCAATAAGATAAAGCAACTTACAATTTGTACTTGGCAATACATCGAAAGAAAGTCTAGTGGTATTTATTGCCATTTATTATTTAGGTCTACAGTTTGGACACAATCCATTTTTATCAAGAGTGCAAGAGCAACTTTGAGGCTTCTTGCATTTTACACATACAGCCATTTTGGTTTTATTTAAAAGTTAATTATTAAGGACAAGTAACTACAGTCATGCTACCAGATACAATCTGATATACACCTTTCAAAGAATCATTCTTATCTGTAGGAAGAAATAAAGTAGCTGTAAAAGTAGCTACACCATCTGTCAATCCTGTTGCTGTAAGAGAGATTGTAGAACCATCATCTGATAAAGTTCCTGCTCCTACAAATCCATCTACAGAGGAAAATACCTGAGCAAACCCCAATCCTAACAAAGGTTGAGCAGGACCCACTGTTAAAGTGATAGCTCCATCACCGCACAGAGCTGTATCTGTAACTAAAACAGAATTACAACAGGGAGATAATATAATATTAAAAGCTTTATATATAGCTGGAGTTACTATATGTTTTACAAATGCAAGAATAGTTCTTTTAAATGCTGTTGGGTCTTTTATAAATGCCATTTTATTTTTTATTTTTTAAGGTAATACTGAAACTAATAAATATATATCTACACTTCCTTGTGAAGCTTGGTCTAGGTTTGCATCTGTAGAAGTAGCATAAAGTCTAATATCTTTTGTAGCTGTCATACTATATGCAATACTTGTTACACTAACTCCTGTACCTAAATCTCCAACACCTCCTGTAAACACATCTGCCATATTGTGAATAATAGCTACATTTCCTGTAACTCCCACTGTCACTGTATATGCTGTGATGCCACCACCAGAAAAAGTGGTAGAAGGAATAACTCTGGCATTTAAAATAATACCTTTAGCAGGAAGAGTATAAACACTAATATCATTTGTAACAGAGGCTGCTGCCAATTCAGCATAAGTTTTAGTAACCTTCACCCATCTTGAAACACCATTACTATCTATACAACTATTAACATCTTCACAAAATGTGTTGCAACAAGGGTCAAGAAGTCTATATAACTTACTTCCTAGCACTTTTCCAAACATCCCAATAAATATCTTTTCTTTACTTGCGTATGGAGATTGATTCATTTTCTTAAATAAAAAAGGGAGAAAGGAAGCTTTTTTTATTCCTCTCCCCCTTTTAGGTTAGTTATTAAAATTTACTATTAGATGTAATTTGGCTGAGAACCTACACTTGTAAGCCATCCATTTATTGCATTTTGGAATGCTGCACCACCGCCTTGAGGAGTATAAATTGTGAACTCATATTCTTCAAATTGTGACCTTCCAAATCCACTTACATTAGAAGCTGAACTGATTGGAGCTTTCCAAACCAATGTGAATTGGTCATAAGTTCCTTGCAAATCTACACCCAATTCGTATCCTACAGCATCACGAACAGCAGGGTCATTATACCAAGGTTTGTTAAAGTAGAAGTTAGATTGTTTAACTTGTTCTGCAATTGCTGAACCAAAACCTTGAGCATATTTAGCTTGTTGAACTAATGTTACTGGGAATGTTTCGTCATCATTACACAAAGTAGAGTAATCTCTAAAATCTGGGTTGTTAGTAGAAACATACAAGAACAAAGGTTCAACTTCATAACTTACATCTTGCAGGTAACATTCTTTCAAGTCACGAGAAACATAAGCTGATTCAAATCTCACACCACAAACACATCCTGTTCCTTCTCCTGTTTGACCTGCTTGTTCTGTCCAGATTGTTCCTCTGAAAGCTACAGGTTTAGTGAAAGTAAATTTCTGATATTCCTGCACTGCACAATCAACACAATTTTGGTCTGAAGTCTGAGTGATTTGGAATTGGCACATACAAGTATCAGTATCTGTAGCAAGTAGTGTAACACCATCTCCATATTCTGCTTGCAAAAGAGCAAGAAGATTAGAACATCCTGAACCACAAGCATCATTCTTCAATGAGATTACATAATTCTTAGTAGCCACTGTGCAAGTTCCACTGCCCACCCATGCATAAGTAGTTCCTGGAATTGTGCAAACTGCTTGAACAGTTCCAATCAAGGTTACAATATCTGTTGTTACCACTGCTGCCACTGTTGCAAGGTCACTTGCAGAGTAGATTTGGAAAGTTGATTTTCCACCATCAGTAGACAATTTAATTGTAGAATCTGTAACAATCACACCTGCATAAGTACCTGCTATTGAAGCTGCTGTTAAATTTCCATCAGTAACAATTGTAAACACATTTGCTGTTGCTACCAAAGTTCCACCTGAAGGACAAGTTGTGCAATTAGGCACTGTAGTAGTAGCTGTTGAATAATCTGAAGGAGAAGAAGAACAATAAATTGCTTGGTAAGTAGAATATACACCACTTCTTGAAAGACGAGTTACTGTTTGTCCTGGATATTGTGCTTGAACTAATCCCAGAGCAGTTTGGTCTCCCAAATCTGGAACTGTGATTTCATATTTAGTGCAAGTGCTTGTTGGTAAACCTGAAGGAGTATCACAAGAACTAAGTTTAGTAAGTTTTACCAAACCTGGGTTTCCATCTACACCATCAATCAAATTCACCGCACCAATAGTTTTTCTCACTTGCATTTGAGCTATAATTGCATCTGCCACTGCATTGCAATCCACTGTGTCTCCACAACTATCTACACATTCATCTGTGCAAGGTAGAATAAGGTCAAAAGTTTCTGTAATACTTGCAGGGTGATTTCCTGTATTAGCTGTAATATTTGCAATTGGTTGTCCTGTCAATGTAAGATATACTCTCAATTGTTTATCCTTTCGAGGAGCCATTGTTTTAGTGGGATCAATACCATCATAACCCAATGTTACAATCATGTTTTGAGCTTTCTGTCCTTTAAGAACTTCAAACTTAATATCTGAACTTGCTGGAATTTCAGGGCTTCTCAAACTCTGATTACCCCAAAGCATTCCTTTAGGAAGTTTTCTGTCTGAATTACCTTGAACAATCTGAATACTTCTGTTTGTAGGAAAAGCAGGAGTTGTTGTTGATGTGCTTGTTCTTGAATCTACAATTCCAAGTTCACCAATTCCCAAATCTACTGTTGAGTTTCCTGTAGCAAGTAGAGATTCAATGTTTGTCAAAAAGACGTTTCTGTAGCTATTAGCTGCCATGTTTATTTACTTTTAATTTTTTATTTAATTTTAATCTGCTGAATTAGTTCTATCTTTACCAATTTGTAATCCATTACTATTTTCAAAATTCCTCATGAATTCTTCTGCTGAAAGGTTTATTATCTGGTCAACATATTGGTCTGATAAATCTATTCCTTTTGATATTGCTATCTCATTTCCTTCTACATCCACTGTTCCTGCCATTTGTATGTCAGGTATAACACTGTAATATTCAAAATCTACTGAATCTATTTCAAACTCTTGTTTATAGATTCTTATTTTATTTCCTTGAATACTATGAAAAGTCCATTCAAATTCAAAATCAGGTCTTTGATTTGCATCCCATTGTAGGATGTTTTTATTTTGATTCTTTACTTCTCTTGAATAAACAACACCTTTACATGTATCAGAAGTAGCTTCTATTTTAGCAAGAATTCCTTCATAATAATCTTCTTCAAGACCAAATTCTGTGTATTTATCTGTAGTGTCTGAAGGGGTTATAAGTAATTTTGTTTTTACTATTTCCTGAAAACTATCAATAAGAATACTATCCTTATCTTTAATTCCTTTTTCTACCCACCTATTTTTACACTCATTTACTATTAAGACAAATCTACTGGCATCACAAGCAATACTGTTTTCTGTGTTCCCCTTATTTATTTTGTTGAGGAACTTTGCATACATTAATTCTGGTGACATTTCTTAACATTATTTTTTTCTCTTCTTAGCGTCCTTCTTCATAACTTCAGACTTTATTTCCATAAACTCTCTAGCCATATCAGGTTCAGACATTGAAGTTTTAAACATTGTTACAGTGTCTTCTATAGTTTGACGGAAGTTTTTACCTCCTCTATAATGCATTCTATCTTCTGGGCGATATTTGATAATATCATAATCAATAGCTTTCTTAATTGTAACCTTCAAAACTATTTCAGTGTCATCAATCTTACAAAGAGCTAAGAATCTATCTAAATATTCTGGTTGAGGGGTAAATGCTTCAAGCACTTCTTCCAACTTATCTATACTAACAGGTTCATTTTGAATTCCTAATATGTAAGCAATATTAAATGCTCTTTCATATTTATCTTCTCCATTCTCAAACAACCCAGACATTTCAACAGCTCTCTGTCTAGTTTTCTTAACATTTGTCTTAGAAATTGTAGATTCTTCTTCATCTGTAGTAAGAAAAAATTGAGCATCTCTAAACTTAGGGTCTCCTGCTTCTTGTCTATTCTTAGGAAGTTCACCATTAGCTTCTAATGTAATTAGGGCTAAAGCATGTTCCCAATATAAATTTGGAAGAAACTGTGGGTGGCTACCCATTAACTTAATCCTCTTATTCTGTGCAACTTCAAAATCAACTTTCCAAACACTCCAAAAGTCATCATTGTTGGCATCTAGGTTCATCCCACTTTGGTCTTCAAGAGATTTCTTAGTTTTATTTATCCATTCAATCTTTTCCTCATATTCCTTTTTATCAAGTTTTTTGAGTTCTGGGTCAAATATGTCAAGACCTGTTTTATACCTTTTTGTCAAAGTATTGTAAGATACAGAGAATGTTCTCAATGTTCCTACATGTCTTGCTAATCCTTCTCTTCCTAAATTAGAACTATCATTAATATTAGTTCTTTGCTCTACACGATACTCTTTTGTTAAATCTAACATCTATATTTGGTTTTGGTTTTTTTTTTGTTGTTTTTCTATCTACTAAAGCTTACTTAAGCTCAAGTAAAATTGAACGGGTTGGGTCTTTCAAGAAGATATTAGATTGATTCTCAAGTAATTGAGTGAATCCATCAAATCTTGAAGAGATTGCTTGTCCACTTCCTGCACTTACAGGATAAGGAGAAGTACGTCCATTCACATAAGAAATTTTAGTTCCAGGGAATTTCTTGTTTTTAACAAGATAAATATTTGCACCTGTGTCCATTCCCTTTGCAAATTCTACATCTGGAGACATCTTAGCAGCATTAGTGCTGTTCTCATCTGTCAAGTCAAATATAGCTGCTGTATAAGAACGCTTAGGAAGTCCACCTATTTCTGGTTGATCCATTACACGACTTTGGATAGCATCAAAAGCAGGGTTGTGTTCAATTGTGATTACACCTACACCTGAGATAAACACCTCATTCATAATGTAACCTGATTTCAATTGAGAGATTCCATTAACCTCACCTACCTTCTTAACAATACCCAAATCAGCAGCTTGCATTACAGCACCTGATTGATTAGCTGTTCTATTTAATTCTTCATTGAAAATACGTTGGAATTCTTGAACTGCACCTCTACCACCTTCCAATTTAAACTTACGTTGATAATCTGGGATATCTGGACGATTTCTAAAAGCTTGATTAAATGTATCAATAACTGCTTCACGAGAATACTTAGGGAATGTTCTCCAATTACCCTTCTTCATTTGTTGGTAAAGTCCTTGTCCTACAGGGATAGTAATATTACGTCCACCTGCACCTGTCAAAGTTACTGTACCTCCTTGAGCAAAGGTCAAATCCAATTCTTCTAATCTTGCTAGTTCATTATGAAGCATCACTTCAATAAATGGAACCCAAGACATTGTTCCTTTCTTAATTTTACCATTACCTGCATTCTGACCAGTTACCATGTAGCCACCATTCATTGCATCTGATAAATCACCATACTTATTCAAAGTAGAAAGGTCAAATTCAAAGCTACCCACCTTTGCTACACCTGCCAATTCAAGACGTTGTGCATCACCTGTGATAGTATATTCTAACATTCTGCGTCCACCTAAACGATGTTGCAACTTCATTAAACCAAAACCTTGAGACAATCCTGAACCATCTTCAGAAAATTCATTAGCTGAGTGTCCAATCTTAAAGAATTGAGTTCCTACAGCAAGTTCACGCTTATTAAAATATTCATATTTGTCATCTGTAACCAATTTAACTTTGTATTTAAAGCCAAGTCCAAAACGAACTCCCACTTCAACTACCATTAAGTTCTGTCCATCATAGTAGTCAGCACCAATACGGTCTCCCACTTGTAGAACACTATCCAAGCCACCATCACCCAAATGGATTTCAAACCATGAACCATCTATACCTGGCTTTGCAATATCTTCTGTTAAATCAGATTTAATTGTAATACCCTCTAAACGGTATGGCATATCAAAAGTCAAATAATCCACATTACCATTTGTATAGATAATGTTCTTTTCCATAATACTTCTCTTCAATAGAGGGGTATTAACAAGAGACCATTGATTGAATACAGAGAAAATACCTAAGTAGTTTTCACCTTTTAAATTGTCATAACCAAATAGATTGGTAAGTTTGTTCTCATCTGTGAAGTTACCTGCAAATCTATAATCTGCTTTCTTTACTACTAGATTGTTACCAAAACTTTGTAATGTTGGAGTTGCCATGTTTAGCGTTTAATTTTTAATTTTATTTTAGGAGGGAAATTTACCTTTTTAGGAAACCTTCAAATGGATTGTACTGTCCTGATTTTTTTGAAGCTCCCTGGAATTCAGGTGATTCTGTTGTTTTTTTGTTACCAAGTTCAGCTTGTCCTGAACGTAAATTTGAAAAAATATTTTTCTTTACTTCTTTTTCCACTTTAGTTTTCTCTGCAAACTTTTCAGGATTCATCAAATACTTACCAAATTGAAAGAATTTTTCAGGGTTATTCCTTATTTCAGAAGAAACCTTGTCATATTCTGTATACTTTCTGCCATTAGATTCATATTTCTGTTTAAAGAAAAATTCCTCTGCTGCTTTCTTTTCTCTTTCTGGAGCATCCTCTTTATGGATAAACTCTCTTACTTGTGTGTTGAAGTTAGTCCAATAAGCATCATTTTGCTCTTTTTGAACTTTAGCTTTTTCAATCTCTCCTTTACGGTCTTCTTGGATGGCTTTAACTAAATCACCTTTTCTCTTTTCTGCAATAGATTTGAATTTATCTTCTCCTCTATCTTTAAGAGCATCAAGTTCTTCTTTTATTTCTGATTTATCCCAACCAATAGATTCATAATAGTTTGCAAGAATTGTTTCAGCTTGGTCAATATCATTATGGTCTAAAGACTCTATATCTTGTTCTTCTTGAAAAGAAGAATATAGATTTTCTACAGGAGCACCTGTTTTAGCATATTCAAGAAGTTGGTTATATTGACTTCCATAAGAACCTTTTTCTTCTGCAAGACCTTTTTGAATCTTGTAGTCAAATTGTTTCTTTTGAATATCAGCAAAGAATTCTGGAGTCCATTCTACTGTATCCTTTCCTTCTTCCCAACCTTCTGGCTCTTCCCAATCTCCATTATCAATATGGTATTGTGCAAGAGTTTTGAAATATTCACTATCAGGTTTAAAAGTGTCAGATTTCTTAGTGGTAGTTTTAGGCTCTACTTTCTTTTGTCCTGGCTTTTCTTTATCATCAACTTCTTCAGTGATGTCTGCTTCTTCCTCTGTAAGGAATTCCAAACTTGGAGTATTTTCTGTAGATTCAATTGTTGGTGCAGCTTCTTGTTTCTTTACAACAGGTGCTACCACTACTTTTTCTTTTTCTGGTGTTGGAGTTACTTGTGCTGAGACTTCTGTTAAGTCATCTTCAGTAAGTAAATCAACTTGAAATAATTGATCTGACATGTACTACTATGTTTGGTTTATAGGACAATAGTATGCAAAAATAGACAGATATGCAATTTTGAATACATCTTGTGAATTACTATGCATTTAGTTTATTATCCTATTGAACCATTATCATTTAAAAGTCTTATAGAACGTATTTTAGCCAAATCAGAAAGTGTAACAGTTTCTATTTCTATTCCCCATCTTTTAGCTTCAAGTCTTGCTTTTTTAGTAATTTGGTTTTTTAAATCATCATGCTGTAGTTCATCCCAAGTTCTATTCTTTACAATATCAAAAATAATTCCTTGTGTCATATCAGAAATAGCATCTATTGCATCCCACACCTCTAAAGCAAAAGTTTTAATATCTACTATCCTATACTTTATAATTCCCTTTATTACTAAATCTTTCCCATCTTTAGTTGTCAAAGATTGTGATGGCATAGAATGAGTAGTCCAAATAATACCTTGATGCATTATTTCATCAAAGAAGGGAAGTTTAAAATGTATTCCTGGAAGTAACACTTCTTTATATTTTCCATATCTTAACCTCACCCCATTATCCATTTGATTAACAATGACATAAGGCATTAATTGACTCCAAATACTAATAAGAAGGTCTATGAATCTATCTAACATTATTTAACCACTTGAAATTCTTCGTTGATAACTGACTCTGGATTCTCATAATATATCTGCTCACCTTCCACATAAAACCAAACAGTGTCTTTTTTATTAGACACATATAAGTAAACACCACTCTCAAATTCCATATCTTCAAAATAATAATACTCCTTATCCCTATTCCCTTGTAATTCTGTAGAAGGGTTTTCAGAATAGTCTTCAGCTATTTCATAAATAAACCCTGGCTTACAAAAGAAAGTAAATAGAATGAGTATAAGTTTCATTACTTCTTTTTTACCTTTGGCTTGATTTTAATTTGAGTAAGTTTTTGCTTATGAGAGACTTCATTTTCTTTTAATTTCATCTTATGTTGCTGCTCTTGCTCAATCAGTTTAAATCCAGATTGGTTTTCAGCTTCTTTAGATTTAATCTTTGTCATTTGTTTAGCTTCTTCTACTTTGGCATCTGCTAATTTCTTAACAGCATTAGCTTTCACATCTCCTAATTTTTCTTCTACTTGCACCTTCTTTTCTAAGGAGTTAATTTCTAAGTTAGCTTTAGACTTAGCATTTTGTAATTCTAATTCTTTTATTTTCTTATCTAACTGCTTCATTTCTAGCTCTTTGTCTTTAAGGACTAAATCAGCTTTAGATTTCTCTTGTAGAAGTTTTAAGTCATTAGAATGTTTCTCTTTAGATAGTTTTTCCTGAGATTTATTCTGTGTAGTTATTTGTGTAAGCTTTTGCTTCTCAATATCTTGTTTAGATTTCTGTTCAGACTCTTTTAAAGTTTTGTCATGCTTCATTTTCTCTTGTTCAAGTTTATGTTTCTTGAAAGAGTCTAATTGTTGGTTAACAAGTTGTTGTTGAGCTAAATAACTTTTAGAATTAATATCCTGTTCTTTTAGAGCTTGGTCTTTTTGAGCAATTAATTTATCTGTAAGGTCAGCATTAGGGTCAAAACTAGATTCATTGGCTATACCTTGTAAAGCAACTTTCTGTAATTCTGTGCTAGCTTTTGTATCAATCTCATACTTCTTGAGGTCTCTATCAGCTTGTTTATCAGCAGCTTGTGCATCAAGAGCTTGTTTCTGCATATCTTGCTGATGTTTCATTTCCTCTTGTTTTTGCTTCCAAGTATCAGCTTCAGATTGCTCCATAGCTTTTTGTATATCTGCAAGAGAATCAAGTTTAATCATGTTGATTAATTGAGACATAGGTATTCCTGTAGTGTTGTTCATAAGAAGAGCTTCTGCTTTTTCTTTCTTTCTTTGAACATCTGAGGAATAAGACATATTTACTCCAAGGTCTTTTAATAAAAGTTCTGTCCCTGTTATCTTTATAAAAGCACTTCCTAAATCTGAAGTGATATAAGGGAGTGTAATATCTTTTTCTTTAGAAGCTGCAAATTGAGCAATGTCAAGATGCATTTTTAACTTTCTCTTCTTATAGTTGTAATAGTTCTCAAAGTAAGTTTCTGTAATAGCATAAGAATTAGCTATAGCTGAATTTGTTCCTGTAGCTGTTTCAGAAGCTTGGATTTGTCCTTGTCTTTGTGGAGTTATACCAAGTTGTGCAAATCCTTGAGACTCAATCAGCATAGCTAGATTAATAAGTCTTGTTATTTTTTCTGTCTCATCTAAATCTATCACTTGATAATGAGAGAAATTAGCTTGTCCTTTATTATTAGGGTTGGCTGTAGAACTATCTACAGGAGCCACTCCAAGGGAGTTGGCAATAGCCATAAATTTATCTAAAGCTTCTTCTCCACCCCAATCTTTTAAAGAAGGGAGTATATTAACATCCATTAAGAAAAACTTTCCATTATTTCTTTGTGTAATTCCATAAGCTTGGTTAAGAAGTGCATTATAGTAAATTTGATATGGTTTGAGTAGGTCTACTACAGCCATACTCCTGCCATTCCTATTATTAAAGATACCTCCACATACAGGAAGCTTAGAATTAAAAATATTATAATCACCCTTAAATTGGAAATCAGAAGGTCTAATATCTAAGTAAGTCCCTCTTCTGCCATATTGTGTATCTGCTGTAGAATTTAAATGGTTTTCATTAATTTTAATTCCTTGCCAAGTTTGTTTTGTCCATATCCAAACAATGCTGTCTGGTTCCTCATGTTCTTTAAATGTAGCTTCTAGCACTTCCACACCAAATAATTTAGGGTCAAAAGTTTCATCTACAATATGCATTTCTGATTCTCCTGTTTCAGGATTAGTCATATTAAGATGCCCCACTCTCCTTTGAGAAGACCAATAAGCTTCTGTCACTTGAACTAAATCATTTTGTATAAAAGCATAAGAATTACCTAAAGAAGAGTTGTCAAATTCATCCATTATAGGTAAAGAAGATAGTGAAGTTCTATCTAATGGATTAAATCCTACAGAAGCTCCTAAAGCTTTATCTACTGCTTGGAAGTCATCAAAGTTTTGGAAAGGAGCCATCCATGTTTGGAATATGGTATTGTAACCTGCCCCTTGAGCTATTTTATTTTTATCAAAAGCAGGGTAGAGAGCTTCTTGTTGTTTTTGAGTCATTCTCCAACCATATCTGTCTATGATTTGAGCTTTAGAGATGTAGAAAGTTCTTCCTACATAATCTCCATCCTCTACATATCTCACTTCTGGACTTTGGTGAAAGAAAGTGTTAATAGGGTTCCAAGTCTCCATGTTATAACCTGTAGGTGTCATATAGAAGTGTGTAAAACACCTATCTGCCACTAACATATCTGTAAACTCTATTTTCTCTTGTTCCCTTAAACTAAATCTTTCTTTATCATTAGTAAGAACAGCTTGTCCCCAAGATTCTGCGGCTGTTCTATAGTCATACTTCATGTATTTTTCTATAGCTTCAGGAGTCATTTCCTGATATTTCTTTTCTATTTCTGCTTGATATTGTTGAGCTTCTTCTTCATTTTTGAAGTCTTTCTTTTCTGGGTCAATACCTTGTTGAATAAGTTTATTAGAAATTTCTTTATGAATTTGTTGAGTCATGTAAGACTGCATCAATTCAGTTTTCATCCTCACTTTTTCATTTGTACTATCTGCATCAGAAGCTACAATGTTGAAAATATCAGGTCTTTTTAGAAATTCTCCTAGCAATAAGTTTACAGCTTTAGTTGTAATATCATAATGCTTTAGATAATTTGGAAGTTGAAATTCTTGACTGATAGCTGAAGCTAAATCAAAATAATCACCACTATCAAGATAGTGTTTAAGAATAAACCTTCCATTTATGATTTCATAATTTTCTTTTAATGATAAATTGTTATAAAACTGGAATCTACCAAGACTCTCAAGCCCATCTAAACACATCTTCATCCACTCACTTACACCAAAATCATCTTTATCTTTCAGTTTTTCTGAAAGTGGTATTTGTTGTGCAGGTAGACTGGCATTTAAAGGTCTATTTAATGCATTCATTTATTACTTATTTGTATATTAATATAGACAAGTATAATTGAAATAGAAAACATTATCAACTTCTTCATAGAATTCACTGAATCTGGTTAAATAAATTGTTTTGAGCCACTTCTTCCTTTTGGCTTATGTTGGACATTTTTAAAAGGATTGTGCTGTGTTTCTATATTCCCCCAAGGAAATCTTATTTTAGGTGGATATTTCATTTCATCTTCATCTTTTGCAGGTTTCCATTTTCCTGCTGTAGGGTATTTTACATCATAATATTTAGCAAGAGTTAAACAATGACCATAGGAAACTATTCTGTCATAGTTGCCATCATGTATACCCTTAGAACTTTTAGGTTTTCCTTTATATTGTGTATATTCCTCAAGAAGCATTGGGTCATTTACATTAAATACACCCATTTGAGTTATAGTGTCTCCTTCTTGTGTAGTGTATTCAACTTCATCTGTAGCGTCAGAAACTTCCAATCCCATATAATGTCTTTGATTAGTTGTAGAAGCTGATAAACCTTTTAACCTTCTGGTTTTAGTTAATCCATTACTAATTTCTTTAGCAAGTTCAAAACTATCTGCTAAATAATGACCTTTATGTTTTAAAAAAAAGTATTGAATTAAAGTTTTATCTTCATTTTCTGGAAGCACTCCTTCTTTAGCATTATAATATTCTGCCACCATTAAACAAAGTTCATGAAATTCTTTTACAGATTTTTTTCTTCCTGTCCAATAAGCTACAATTTGATTTTGAAAGACTCCAAAAGGATTGTACATTCTTTTATAAACATGTATAGAACCTAAAGATGGCTCTCTGTCTGAAGATACATCTTCATTATAAGGGTCAATCCCAATTATATATGTCCCATGTGGAACACCGTCTTGAGGATGTTCACAAACAACAAAAGGACTATCTTTAAAATCTTTTTGTTTTACAGGGAAAACAGTGATAGGAGTTTTATCAGAAAATTTCCATAACACTACATTTTTTTCTCCTCTGTATAAATCTACATATTCCCATTTTAAATCTTCTAATTGTCTTTTTCTTAACTTACACTCTTCTACAGGGAAACTATTATTAGAATCTGTTAAGAACACTTCTTCAATAGTGAGTGGGAAGAATATTTTCTTTAGAGTTAATGTTTGTTTATTTGGACTTTTAGCAGCTTCTTCCCTTTCATCATGTATAACTTTTAAAGCGTGGTCAAAATCTGTAGCCATTATTGAGTAGTCATCTATCCAAGTGTCAGTTTTAATTTTAGTATATTCAAAGATTGTAGTTTTAACTTTACAATCTTTCCTATATCTACCATCCATAAATCTACCACCTATTATAGTTCCATTATCTAAAGTGGTAGTAAACTGTCCATTTTTAGATGGAGATTCTATCATGTTTTTAGCATCTTCTGCTTTTACTGTCTCACCACCTGTAAAAGCTATAATAGGAGAACACCTTAACTTACCAGAGTCAGTAAGTAGAGCAGGTTCAAGTGTATCTATAATGGATTGAAAAGGAGCTGTAGCTGCTTCATCTATAAGGAGAAAAGAAAGTGTTTTACCTGACCCCACTTGTATTTTCTTTCCTTCTTGTGTATTGTATATATATAATGTCCCCCTTAAATCTGTTGTATTATCTTGTCTTGTTAGACCAAATCTTATTTCATTATTACTCCAATCCTTATTAATATTGGGAACATAAATAAATTTTTCTCCATGCTCTAAAGCTGTTCTAGCTTTTTTAACAAATGTATCTCTGTGATTATCATTAGCAAAAAGAGCCATTGCTTCTGTAGGAGACCATAAAGAAAGTTCTCCTAAACATAAAGAAACTTCTGTTTCTGATTTAGAAATTTGTCTGGCTCCAAATAAAGGGTAAGATTTAAAATTCTTTTTACACCAATCATAGTCATTAAAGATTATCCACTCATTATCCCTAAGAGTAGGGAGCATAATCTCTTTTTTACCTGGATTTGTTTTACTATCCCCTTCAAGATAATAATAGTTTAAATGCATATATAATCCACCTGGAATGTAAATCCCATTTACATTTATACCATTCCTACACTTATCTTTTTCCCCTAAAACAAAAGACTTCCTTTCTGTGGAAGCCTTGTCTGGAATATTCTTCATGTTGATAAAGAACTCTGGAGTATGATAGTTAAATATATCTGTTTCTAATGGACTTTTTTTAGTTGGCATATAACATTGATTCAGGAATTTCATAACCCCCCTTTGCAATCACTTCTTCTTTCATTGTTTCAAGTTCAGTAATTAGTGGCTTCACTTTAAATATTTTTTCTAACACTCTTGTTCTGGAATTAATTCTATCCTCTCTTGAAGAAGCCATAAAAGTAATTGTTTTTCCACCTATTAAAGTGGAAGCATACCTTTTATCCATTTCAGATATAGGTCTTTCAGAATAATACAACTCTATTTCTTCAAGTTTTGAAGTGAGTGTTTCTATTCCTGTTTTAACAAGTTCTGACAGTCCCTCCTTTTCAAATATTACTTTTAATATCTTAGAGCAAGTGTCAATAGTAGCCATTTCTGTCTCTATTTTCTTTTCGATAGTAGAAACTACAGAAGGATTTACACCTCCTTTTTTATTTATCTTCCAATCTATATCATCAGCCATATCCTTGTTTACTTTTTCAGCAGCAAGATATTTCATTATTCCAAACAATTCATTTTTAAGTGTTTGGAAATTTACTTTAGAATATATACTTGTTTTCTTTGTAGCCACTACGGTTTATTTAATATATCTTTTAATTCTTGAGGGATGTCTTTATCTGTATTTATACTACTCATATTATTAAATGTAGATTCCACTTCTCTATATAAATCTGCCACTTCTTTACTTAAAAGTGTAGTTTCAGATAAGTGGTAAAACCTTTTAAAACAATATAATTTTGAATTGTATTCCATTAAGTTAAACCCTACCTCTAGTTTTTTACCTTTAGTTGGAGGACTATCTGCTTCCTGTAAACCTGTAAAAATACTCATTATTTTAGGTGCATCAGAAATAAGTTCTTGACCTAATGTTTCTATTTCTATAGTGATACTATTTCTTTCCATATAGTTTTGGGTTATTAGAAACTCGTTCATTTAGGAATTCTTCATCCAAAGGCTCATCATCAAAATCTGAATTATCCCTGTTATATTGTTCAGACAATTGTTTTTGATATTGTTCAATCTTCTTTAAAGTCTTTTCATTATTCCAATAGAAAGGGTCTCCCATAAATTCACCTCCTGCTTTAAATATAGTGACATTATGCCTAGCTATTGTAATAGAAGGGTAGGTATTATAGATTTCTGTTAACCTTCGGTCTATTGTAGCTCTTGTCATA
>TARA_R110000868_G_scaffold6550_8_pt1 | contig 41883 bp, 44 predicted proteins | sample TARA_R110000868 | Tara Oceans TARA_R110000868 (sample SAMEA4397489) | marine metagenome | biome: Polar Biome; feature: [SRF] surface water layer (ENVO:00010504); material: water (ENVO:00002006), including particulate matter (ENVO:01000060) such as... | depth 5 m | reverse complement strand
TAGCGGGTGGGCCGAAAGCGGAGGTCAGCCTTGTCTTTAGGGGGGCCGACCTTGGCGAGCTTGGGCGGGCTAGGTGAGTGGGTCAGCGGGACTCGACCAGTCTGCCATTAGGGGATTCACACCGGATTCACGTTGTGTTCTGATTCAGCGATTGCCGTGGTGGCGATCCGCCGCAGTGCACTCACAATCGGAGACCAGACCAATGAGCATAGATGTCCACTTCCAGCGTACCGCTTTGGGCTACCCGTTTGCATTCATCACAAAGAGCACGCACGCACTGGCCTGTGGCGGCGTGGACCATAGTTGGGATGTGGTGTTCGGGGGCCTGAACGCTGTCGTCAGCTTCACACGTCGGGGCCGGAACGGGAGGTAGCGGGGCTGGTCGGTGGTGGTACAGGCCCTGCCCGGATTGATGCCCCCCCCCCTATTCTCATGCAGGCAGCCCCTATGGGGGAAACTCGGCGGAGGCCCATACGTGATTGATCGCGGATAATCTCGTCAGATATTCCGACCCCACCACCTAAAGAGCCACCCTTGGGGCATTGCAGGCCCCTAAGGTCTCACCACTGCGGCATTCGCTCTGAGGGTCGGGAGGGAGGGCCTAGGGTGCATCCCAATGGATACCTCCACCCTATGGTCCATCATTGGGTCCACCCTAAAGAAGGGGTTCCCCTATCAGGGAACAGGTAGGGTAGGTATATCTTTTGGGCCATCATGAGGACCATCATTGGGACCATCCAGATGATTATCCTTAGGATACATCCTAAAGAAACACCCTTGGCTCCTAGGGGCAGCCTTAATTGAATGTGGCCCCCGAGAGTGACCCCTAGCGGGTGGACCGAAAGCGGAGGTCAGCCTTGTCTTTAGGGGGCCGACCTTAGCGAGCTTGGGCGGTAGCGTGGATGCGCCCGACCTTCCACTAGCGTTTTGGCTGCCACGGGCGCTGGGGGTGGGGTGGGGCCATTAACGGGGCGCTCGTCGCCTTGAGGGCTCTCTTGGTTGCAGGCGGCACGGCTCCCTAGGGTAGGGTGCGCCTCACCCTTCGCTTCGCTCCACGGGGCCTCTATGAGTCACCTAGCACCACGTAGAACGCGGGTCCGCGATCCCGCACTGTTCACGTCTGTAGGACCACTGTTGGCGAGTTCCCGTGTGTTCTGGCCAGTGTCCACCAACGCGGCGGAGCATTGCCACGCTGGTCCTTCCCCGCTTGCTTGGTGGACGGGATTGGCAACGGACGTTGGGAGTTCGAAGACACTTGATGCCTGCGCCGCTGGGGTGCATGTTTCTACTACCGCAACCATGGGAGGGGCGTCGTGAAGCAGCTGGGCATCATCACATTGGTCATGCTGGCCGCGTGTTCTCCCGGAAATAGCTCTGCAGGGCGTGATCATGCCAACCGGGTAGGGGGGCAGATCGCCGATGAGCGCAGCGCACAGCAGAGAGAGCAGGCAAATCAGCGCCAGAGCTTCCAGAATCCACAAAGAGACCGGCCAGCGGCTCCGATTGCGCCTCCCTCCCGGTGGTCATTTAGCACAGGTAGAAGTCCTATCGACGATTCTCCCTCGGTATTCCTGAGCACAAGCGCTGTGCATCCGGCGTCATTTCGGTTTGGTCGGCAAGTGACCCCGACCCTGTTTGTCCGCTGCGTGGAAAACACGACAGCAGTTGTCGTCAGTGTTGGGGATGAATTCCTGGGCAATGACACCATGAGTGTCGAGTACCGGCTGGACAGTGCTAGCGCTGCGACGGCGACATGGCGCACGTCCACAAATTATTCCAGCATCGGGCTTTGGTCCGGCTCCGTTTCAATCCCGTTCATCCGTAGGATGCAAGCCAGTGACCGCCTTCGCCTGCGGTTTACCCCGTACGGCGAGAGCGCAATCACTGTCGAGTTCGATCTCCACGGCCTGAACGAGCACCTACCCGCCTTGCGGACGGCTTGCCACTGGTGACCTTGAGCGTCTCTGTCGCACCCCCGAGGACAGAGTGACGCCCTTGTCGCGCCCGTCAAAGGTTGCCGCTCATCCCGTTGCCCCGGCCATGGACAGGGGTGCCAGTTAACCACCGGCCCGCAAGGGGACGATGTTCGAGGTCTCAGCCGCCCTCTCTCCTGCCGTGATCCCGAGGAGCCATTGGCCCCACCCTTCCAGAGCCCGGCGCTTCTCTGACAGGTAGTCGTTGAGGTCATACGTCCGCTGCAGCCGTGAGCCGATCACATGACCAATGACGGCCTCGCCAATGTGAGGGGGGAAGCCCAGCTTCTCAGGGTTCGTGATAGCCGTTCGGCCTGTCCGGCGGAGGTCATGCGGGGTCAGGTCGGCGATCCCCAGTGCAGCACAGTCACGCCTGAAAGCCTGCGTCAGGGACATGCGCTTAATGGCAGCGTCCCGACGTCCGATGAAAGGTCCCGGCCAAGGTCCATCGGGGGCTGTCTCGCTGTGATCCCAAGCGTCGCGCAGGATCGCCAAGGAGGCCTCCGAGAGGGGCACGGCGAGCGCCCGGCGGTCCTTCCTGCGATTGCGGGGAATCAGCCACAGGAGCCCGTCCCAGTCGATCTCTGACCACTCTGCGCTGACAACCTCCTCCCCGCGTTGCAGGGTAAGTGCCGCGAACTGCATAGCTGCCGCCCCTGCCCATCCCCGAGGGAGGCCGTCTGAGTTCTCTGGTGGGGTCTTTCGGGCTTCCCAGCGCTGCCACAGGCGGGTCAATTCGTCGTCGGTGGCGACGCGTTCACGCGGCTCCTCCGCGAACGCCGGGATGAGGTCGACCGGGTTAGTCGGGAGCCACTCCCGGACCACTCCGAACTCGCATATCTGGCGAAGGTATTTGCGACAGTCATTGGCGGCGGACGCCCCAGACTTTCCGCTCTTGCTTGCGGCATCGTCGCGGATGGCAAACAGGGCCTCCTCTACGTCAAGGCGGGTTAAGTCAGCCGCTGAAACGCTCCCGAGGCGGGGGATGATGTGGTTCTTGATATGCTGGGTCTCCTTCGCGAGGGTGCTGGCCGCTTTCTCGCCCCGCTTCAGCTGGTGCTCAAGGTAGGTCTTGGCGAGGGTGGCAATGGTTCGGTCGCGGCGCTCTTGCCCCTGCCGACGCGCGGCGCTGCGTTCGGCGGCGGGGTCTGCCTGAGCCGTGACCACGTCGGCACGAAGCTTTGCCGCCAATGCCCGCGCTTGGCTTGGTAGCAGGCCGGGGTAGTCGCCTATCACCCGGTCGCTCTCCTTCCCGCTGGACGTCGTGTATCGAACGCCAAACGCTTTCCGACCGCTGGGGTAGACGAACAGATAGAAGCCCCGCTGCTGCTCATCGTTGATCCTGTAGCGACGCTCACGAATATCCGCTTCCTCCACAATGCGGTTCGTAAGGTTGGCTGAGAGCGCTCCCTTGCGTGCCATTTCCCCAATCCCTCTCCGTTGCGTCCCGTTTGTGTCCCGATAAAAGCATCGGATTCAATAGCATTCAATCCCACTTGGCAGCGATTCAGTTTGAGAGGGGTCTACAGAAGTCGCTGTTATAACGTGAAAAAACAGATAGTGGCTTGGGTGCATCAAACAATGAGCGCTGCCCTCCGAAGGCAGAGGTCACTGGTTCGAATCCAGTCGGGTGCACCATTCTTCGCTCGCTGCGCGAGCTTCGGCCGGGCAGGCCCAACAGCCCTGGCCAACCTTTCACATGAACTCCGCCCGGGTCCGCCTCTACTGGCGCCGATCCCCATGCCAGCTTGCGGGATCAAGATGGAAGAGGCGCGCCAATTGCCGGTAGACGCTAGCTTCCTCGCGTTGCAACTCGACCGGCCGTTCGAAGAAAGACTCGACCGCTACCGCAAAGAATTCTTGTGGGCTGGTCGCGCCGTATGGGTCCAACACTGATGGGAGCCCTCCCTCGACCTTCTGGACATGGCTCTGGAATGCACTGACGAACACGCGTTCCCACTCGGCGAAGCCTTGCTTCTTGTCCAGTACGGGAACTCCGTCCGTGTGACCCGACAAATCGTCGAGCTGGTGGGCGAATTCATGGAAGACGACGTTGTGACCATCCGTGTCATCCATGGCCCCCTCTCTGGCATCGGCCCAGGACAGGACCACCGGGCCACGAGCCCAGCTTTCTCCTGTGCGTACGGTCTCGCGCTCCATCACCACAACGCCGTTATGTTCTGCCCTTCGTGATTTGAAGGCGCCTGGATAGATCAGCACGGTCCGCAGGTTTGTGTACCAGGCCGCGGTGTTGACCACGAGAAGGCAGGCTTGCGCCGCAATGGACAGTCTCATCTCCTCGGTCACATCAACGCCGTCGCACCCGATAAATTCAATCTGGTGCAGGAAGAGGGCGATCTTGCCCTCAAGTGACCGCCGCAATGAATCCGTAAGTAGCGGTGCAAGCAGTGAAACTTTTAAACCAATCCCTCATCAAAGGTCGATCATCGACTCGTTGACCGGTTCGCATTCGTCTGACAGCGCCCATATTTTCGTCAGGAGAGCATTGTGCAAAGCCGCGAAAGTTCTTGATCGTCTTCTTGACAGAGTTCCTTTCCGAGCTTCTTTCGGTGTGCTTGGATGCTCTTCTTTACGGCCCCTTTTTGCTGGTCCGTTATAAACTTCCATAAGCGCTCGCCCGCCGCCTGTTGTCTACCTTCATCATCGCGTTGCTGCAGGGCTTCCAGGCGTAGCGTCTCTGTCGCCGCTGCGATCAGCAGCATGGCCTGCCGCGCCGGCACATCCGGCTTTTTCGCCAGTTGCCGTAGCGCCTTGGCGCGCTCCAATGCGAGGCGAAAGGCTAGCCGGGGCCGATCCATATTGCCGGCGATCAGATCGTCGGCTTCGCGAAGCAAATCCAGAGCTTTTTCCGGCGCATCGCGAACCGTGCGCAGGACTGCGGCTTCGCTCATGAGCAAACTCGGTCTTTCAGCCAAATACTGAAACTGAAACCGGCTGACGAGGTCTAGCTGCTTTTGGGCTTGATAAGCGAAGAATTGGGCGAATAGACCGCACGTAGATGGGTTCAAAGCAATGCTTTTCGAATTTTTCAGGCCTCCTTGTTCGCTGAACACTGAGTCCAAATCCGATCGCCGTGCGACGCGCCGCAGAATGGAATAGAGCTTCAGATTGACGCGCACGAACACCCGATTGGTGTGCGGGTTTGGCAAATACTCTCGCCCCAATGGATCCACTAGGAAGACTTGATTCCGCAAGATCTCCGCGAGGTGGAAGAAACCCCAAGCCGTCACGAAGCGAGACAGCGCGACTTTGTCCACGACTTCGGAATTGCCGTCCGCCCGTATAGCTTCCGCTTCGCCCAAGCGCGCAAACAGATCCGCTCCGCGCTCTATGTCCTTAGCGTTCAAATTGTGGGTCAGTCGAGCCGCCGCTCCCGAGATATCTGATTTCACCTGACGATGGATCTCATAGACATTGGCCAGGTTGGCAATCGGTCCGGCTGCCTGTAGGCGACCGGGTAGCCAGCGGACGGTTCGTTCTATCCGGGATTTGAGCAATCGCCATGGCAGCGGCCCCGCGATCAAAATTCTATCGAATAACCCTTTAGTGTTGGCGATGTTGCGCGATGGGTCCGTGCGAAGCAGTTCTAAGTCTATTTCGACTTTGGATAGGGCATCTAGCCCGGTGCCTCCAGAACTCGGCTCCACCCAACCTTCTTTAGCTCTCTCAAGGGTCGAAAGAGCCAGGTCCAGCCGGTTTGCGCTAATGAGATTGCGAATAAGAGAGATATACGCGTCCTTAGCTAGTGCCTTATGGGTCTTGCGCTCCCGTATCGGCGGGTCCGATGGGTTATCTGGATCGAGCTCGACCCGTTCGGGATGCATATAAGGGGAATTGGCCGGCGGTAATTCATTGGTCCGGTGGGTGGGCGGATTGCGGATACCAGACCAAAGTGCGCTCATGATTAGATCGGAAGCAATCGCCGGCCGGCCCAGGTTTCGGGTTAAAGCGAAATCCGGCGCATGCTGAAGAACATGCCGGTAGAACGTCAAATAAAGATGATCGAACGCGCTCTTCGGATTCGCGGGAAGACTTCGACTTAGGCCGCGCAGAGCCTGGTCAATATTCGACGGGTCGTCAGGCAAACTGGCAAATCCGTAGTGAAGACCTTCGCACATCCGACGCAGCCGTCGGATATCTAGTGAAGCGGCCCGCGGTGCATGACGCATGATGGACGCTTCTTGCCGGAATGCTTCCTCTGCCAAGAGCCGGTACATATCCAGTCGCTCAGCTTCCAAAGTGTCGTCATCCCGGCGAAACTCCAGAAAATCGGAACAGATTTGATTGGTGACGAAAGAATAGGAGTAAGGGCGCCGATACTCCTGAACCGGTGATGCGGTCATGGGCTCGATCATATTCCGCTCGATCGGTGGGTAGTAGGCGTCATCAAGTCCGTCAATCCGCTCATCTGGTCCGTGCGTCAGAATAGAATCAAACGGTTCTAGTAGTTTAACGACATCCTCCGTGGTTGCGGGGGTCACTTTAGCTGTGCCGGACTGGCCGAAGCGCTTACGCCGTTCGGCGAGGAGGTAGCGCCAATTGGTCAAGAGGCGCCCTAGAGTTGAGGTGCGGATTTCGCTTTCCGCGATCGCAATCCATCGCAAGAGCAAGAACGAGGAAATATCGTGTTCAAGCAGGTGCGCGTTAATCGCGTCCGCTAACTTGCGGGAGGAGTTTCCAAGAAGGGAGTTTAGCACGTGGTTTCGCTCTCGCTCCCCCTCGATGGTTTGGCCGACGACCGTCAACCAAGTATCGGTCAGGCGCAGCATCGCGCCATCGACTAGGCTCGCCGAACGGGTTTGGGCTAAGCTTTTCAGTGCTGCCTGGTTCTTCCAGACGTGGTCGCCGATCAGCTCCGCCATATCGTCCGGGTCGGGAGCGACGACGTTGATCGGTCTTAATTGCTGCAACGGGTGAATCTGCAGCGGCGATTTCTCCCCCTTGCTCTCGTCAGTGTATACGTCGTCCGTTAGAACGATGATGCGTGTCTTATAGAATGCGCGGACATCCAGTTGCGCATCGCGGTGGCTCAGGCGCGGCGTCAGAAGGTCGCGCAACAATGTCGATAGTCCATCATCGGAGATGAGACTGGGCAGGGCTGTTGGCCAACCGCGCGGTGAACGATGACCATCGAATACGATGATTGCCGGCGTGCGCATGAGCGCTGTACGGACGAATTTCAGCGCGGATAGATATTCTGCGTGCGATCTTGGTATCGGCGCTGTCTGCACGGCCTCACCCAGATAGAACGCTTTTAGCTTGCCGACGAGTTGCGGCAAGGTGACGGGTTGTTCCTTGCAGATGCGAGACGCCCTAAGATAGAGCCAAGGGCGGGCATCCTCCGTGAGTTTAGAAGTCTTAGCGACCGGGGCGCGGCGTTCAGTCCTCGTCGCATGCCCGGCGCCGATCTGATGGATACGGTTGGCGATCGCTGTCAACGCACCGCGATTGTTTTTGCTATGCACGGTTTGTACGGGACGATAATCCGCGCCCCGTAGAAACTTCGTCAGGCCGTCAAGGGCCGACTGACGCAGGCCGAGGCTGTAGAGCTTCCTTTTGGGGTCGATCTTGTATTGCGAGTGAATATCTACAAAACCACCGCGCAGGAGGCGCTTGAACTGGGCTGGTGCGTCGCGGTCAATTAGCGTTGTGTTGTAGCAAAGGTCGACGAATGTCTTGATTTCCAGGTTGCTAGTGTTCTTGACGTAAGTGTCAAAAGCATAGCGAAGCAGCGCATCGAAAGTGCGCTTATACATCGCTGGCTTGCCCGAATATCCGAGAGTGTAAAGAAAGTCCAAACGAATTGCCTCGGGCTTTGCGCCGTTCGAACCCGTATTGGTCATATCCGGGGTAGTTCGTTTGTCGTGGTCTTCGACGAGATCCTGGAGATCTTTGACCTCAAGCCTTGAATCGATCGAGCTCTCTTCGAATAGGTGCCATATGACGCGCGCCCGGAACTTCCAGCCCAGACCGGTTTCCGCTTCTCCCATCCCTTCATGCGCTTCGCCGTAGATCCAGCCATTTTTCTTGATGGCGTGGCTATCGTAGTAGGCGCCCGCGACGCTCAGCTTGTTGCAAGCTGGACCCGTTTGACCTGCTCTTATCTCTGTACGCTGAACTTCGCTGAGGGCGCGCCAGGCGAGCACTCTGCCCCATGATTCGACAGTAAGATTCCAGTTTTTACTAGGGCTAGACCCAGGCATTCCCATCCCCCTGGTTGCCGCTAATTATCAGCCACCCCGACGGCATCTAATCACAGGTTGAGCGTCGACTTCAAGTGAGATCCAAGAAGTTTCGATTTCACCAAGCAGTTTCAAATTTGGCGACCAAAACGAGTGACTCTGTCGAGCAGAAAGATGTTGCGAGGATGAGAAATGGTCAATGTGCTAAGCGCTAAATTCAATTAAATTGTTGATTTAAAAGACGAAAACTCTGTAGTTGTCTCGATTTCACAATCCTTAGCGCACCCTAGGACAAAGATCTTTGGGTGCGTCAGGCTGTCATCGCAGCGAGCACGAAAAATCGATGCTCTTTTCAATTATCGGATGAGCTGGCCATCGCGGAAGGTGCGGGAGTGAGAGCAGCGGGCTCCGGCCACGCGGTCGCGAGCGTTCCACCGCACAGTGCGAAACGACTCTCTAGCAGGAGGTGCCCCAAGTGTCGAACGAATCTGCAACACAAACTGTCACGCTCGCGGACGCGGATCTGAAACCGCCGGCGCGGGGCGGTTACCAGGAGACGCCGGAAAAGCGTATCGATGACGAGCGGGCGAATGCGAAAAGCTGGGGCTGGCTGAGCATTTTCCCGCTCGCGATTTTCGAGTTCATGTCCGGGCTGCCGGTGTTCAAGCAGCCGCTGGTGCGGCTGAGCGGTTCGGTCCGCATGTGCGTCAACGCCTGCGTTCTAACCGGCTCCTGCCTGCTGGCGGCCGTCCTGACGGCGGGCGGCATGGCTGGGGTGGCAATCGTGCCAGCCCTGATCGTGGTCCGGGCGGCGCGGTGGGCTCAACTCGTGACCGTTCATATCGCCGCGCACGCGAAGCCGCGTGAGCGCATATTGCGCTGGGCCGGTCATATCTTGTCCGCGCTCTTGCTGATCGAACTGTTCGAACACGGCAAGAGGGGATACGCGCCCGGTCACTTGGACGATCACCACTCGCCCCTTAAGCTGTCGACGCCGAAGGATCCGACGCGCCATTATCTCACCAAATACATGGACATCCGTCCAGGGGCGCCGGTGCGTGAGAACGGTTGGCGCTTAGCGTGCAACTTCGTCAATCCGTGGACTCATTGGCGCATCCTATTCGACCGGATCGTCGCGAATCTTTCGGGCTCGACGTTCACAATCGTAGCCACCGTCTTCCAGTTCGGTGGTTGGGGTGCGCTTACCGCGGCCGGTTGGGGCGAGAGTCTGCTGATAGCCTGGATCCTGCCCATTACTCTGGGTTTTCAGCTCGCTCAAATGATTCGCCTTCCGATAGAGCACCACTGGCGCCCGGTCAATGAAGAGGCGTGGGAGCCGCGGGCTCTGCGGCGAGCCTTGACCCCGGTCAATCACCTTGTCGAGGCGCGACTGCCCGGCAATGCCAGCGTGACAACGAGAGCGACGCACTATCTCCGCCAGGTTCTGAATCTTGTAGTGCGCGCCATCGCCTTCCCGCGCGACAGTGCCTGGGGGCACGCCGCCCATCACGAACGTGCGTTTGATGTCGGCGATGGTGAGCGTGCGGCCTATGACTTCCGCCGCCGTCTGATCGCCAAAGGTGACCCTCTCAATCCGGTCAACTGGGGTTATTGCTCAGCCCTGCTCGGCTTCCTGCGCAGTGTGCAGGCCGCAAGGCTGGATCGACAGGAGGGCCCCTTATGACTAACGCGCCCAACAGTTTCGCGGGGCTCGCGCGCACCGCACGCTCCGCCGGGCAGATCATCGTCCAACCCCGCGCCGGAGTGGCTGATCTTGAGGGCATGAGGGCTCTGCTCAGAGGGTTTCGCGATGAGGCCGCCGCCGCCTTTGTGGCCGGCACGATCACGATCGACGCGAAGACCCGCCAGGGCCTCATCGAGGACGCAACGGAAGCGCTGAAGCGGGGCGACGCTTTGAACGGTTTCCCGTTGCTCAGCCACCCTCTAGTCGATGTTCGCTCGCTCGCAGAGGAGCAGGCCGATCGGTTCTTCATCCAGATCCGCCACGGCACGCCGGATCCCCGACACCTCTATGAACGCCTGATCGAAGGAGGCTTCAGCGCCACCGAGGGCGGGCCGGTGAGTTATACCCTGCCCTATAGCTGCCTGCCGCTGCGGGACACGCTGCGCTATTGGCGGGAGGCGCTTCAATGTCTGGTGAAATCCGCCGATCGCCGCGGTATTGAGGTCCATCACGAGACTTTTGGCGGATGCATGATGGGCCAGGCTTGCCCGCCCGAGTTGCTGATCGCGATCTCGGTCTTGGAGTGTCAGCACTTCTATGAGCTCGGCATTCCCAGCGTCTCCGCGTCTCTAGCTCTGGGGACGTGCGACGAGCAGGATGAGGGTGCGCTCTTGGCGCTGAACGATATTTGCGCGGACCGATTTGCCGGTCGGGACTGGCATATCGTCGCCTACCACTTCATGGGCCAGTTTCCGCAAACCGAAGCGGGCAGCTACGCCTTGATTGAAAACGGATCGAGAATCGCCGCTCGTGGCGGCGCTCACCGGCTGATAGTGAAGACCAAGGCCGAGGCGCACGGCATTCCGACGCTTGAGCAGAATCTCGCTGCATTGGATCGATCTGCGACGGCGGCTGCTGCCGCCGCAGCAGAGGACCGGCAACGCCCGCCAGCTGTTGAGGCGTGGCGCAGCAAGATCCGGACCAATGCCGAACGGCTCATTGCCGCAACCCTGAGCCTGGATCTGGATGCGGGGCGCGCGCTCGGTTTGGCGTTTGAGCAGGGCCAGCTCGACGTGCCCTTCTGCACCCACCAAGACAACCGCAACCAATCCCTGAGTGTGTTGGACGAAAGCAACGGCGCGATTCTGTGGGCTTCGACCGGCGCGATGCCGATCGAGGCCGACGCGCCAGCAAGCCTGGGCCGCCTCACCGCCGAGCGCTTTCACAACATGCTCGGCTTCAACCGGCGCCGTTTTGATTCGGCAGAAGAGGAGTACTGAGATGACTTACCAGCCGTTGGCAATCGTGGCGTCGACCGTTGACGACAGCCACATCTGGAATTTGACTGGTGTCGAGCTAGAGCTGCGTGACCGTGGCTTCGAGGTGAGGAATATGGGCTGTTGCACGCCGCCCGAACGCGTCGCCGAAAGCGTCCGCGATCACCGGCCCGAGCTAACCGTGATCAGCTCGGTCAATGGTCACGGCGCTTTGAGTGGTCTGGCGCTTGCGGAAACGCTGATGCATTATCAAGCGTTTAGTGCCTCGACGATCGTCATCGGCGGCAAGCTGACGATCGACAATTTCGTGCCCCCACAGGTCGTGTTGGCGCTAAAGCGGGCAGGGTATAGCGCTGTGTTGAGCGGACCTGATGCCTGGCGCAATCTCGATCGCCTGCTCGATCGCAACGGTCTTCTTCCCAGCCGTCAAGATACCCGCCTCCTCGGAGCCGCAAGCGCGTATGAGAGTGAGGTTGTGGCATGATGAAACGGATGGTTTTTGCCGCCCCCGGCGGGCCGGAAGCCTTAATTCCGGAAACCGTGCCCATTCCCGAACCTGGCCCACTCCAGGTCGTCGTCGAAAACGCCGCGATCGGCGTTAACTATCGGGACATCCTCTACCGCTCCGGCGCCTATGCGGTGTCGACGCCTTCCGGGATTGGCGAAGAGGGAGCGGGGATTGTCGTTAAGGTCGGCGACAATGTCGACGGGTTCCGGCCAGGCGATCGCGTTGCCTACGCCTTCGCAGGGCGGCAGGCCTATGCCGAGTTTGTAGCATTGGATGAAGCCTGCGTGTTTCACCGGCCGGCGGACGTTTCGCCGGACCTGGCCGCTGCCGTCTTTTTCAAAGGGATGACTGCGTATTACCTCACTCACAAGGCCTGGACGGTGAGCGAGAATTCTGTCGTCTTCGTCAATGCTGCGAGCGGCGGTGTGGGCGGAGCGATCGTACGGTTCGCGAAAAAACTCGGTGCCAAAGTTATCGGTCAAGTCGGAAGCCCCGGCAAAGTCGAGTTCGCTGCTGTTGCCGGCTGCGACCATGTCCTGCGCGGAGACCCGGCGGAGGTAATCGATCGCGTGCGCGAGCTCACAAGCGGGCGTGGTGTGGACGCCGTTTATGACGCGGTCGGTTTGGCGGCCAAGGACACTGCTCTGGGCGTATTGGCCGAACGGGCGATTTGGATTCACTACGGAACCGTGTCAGGACCGATTACCAATTTTGATTTTGCGAGCCTAGCGAAACATGGCTCGCTCTACGTTACTCGACCGACGTCGAGCACATACCTAGCTAGCCGAGCCCAACGCAAAGAAGCGGCAGAAGCAGTGTGGGGAGTGATCGAGGCCGGTGCCTTTGACGGTCTAAGTCAGTTGACGCTGCCGCTGGCTGAAGCGCCAAGGGTCCACGCCATTCTTGAGAAACGGTTGGCGCTAGGGCCGGCAATATTGAAGCCCTAATTGCGCGAGTTTTCGCAAGTGGCTACGGCGTGGTTAGGCAGGCATGCGACTATGATGGGCATTTCCGCGACAAAGCGCGAACAGGGTGCCTGAGCGTGTAGCCGTCCAGGTCGCGAAACTAGCGGGCGCGGATTCGTCTTGGTCAGGTATTGTTTCGCACCGCTGGTTTCCGGGAGGCTCGGTCATTCCAAAATTGTTCTACTCGGGGCCTTGTCAGATTTAAACGGCTTGAGTGCGCGGGTGCGGAATCCATTCAAGTACCTCAAGACTCCCCTGGCGATCACCCGCCTGGCGGTGACGACGTACATTCGCTTCCCGCTCTCGCTGCGCAACGTTAATGACCCACTATACGAACGCGGCATCAATATCACGCACAAGACAGTGCGGTTCTGGTGGAACCGGTTCGGGCCGATGTGCACAGCGCAGACCCCCAAGAAGCGGGTGGCCAACCAGAATTTCTCGAAACGGGCGTGGCACCTGCACGAGGTTTTCGTGAAGACAAATGGTGAGCTTCATTACCTCTGCCGCGCGGCCGATCACGACGGTGAAGTGCTCGAAGTCTATGTTACCAAGCGCCGAAACCGCACGGCAGCGTAGGAATTTCTGCGCACAACGATGAAGCGATATGGCAATCCTGATGTCGTTGTGTCCGATCGGATGCACTCCTATAGGGCGGCGATGAAATTCATCGGCAAAGCCGGCCGCCAGGAAACCGGGCGCGGGCTCAACAACCGGGCGGAAAACCCGCGCTTGCCCTTCAGGCGAAGAAACGAGCGATGGGCAAGTTTCGCAGTTTTGAGACCTTGCGGAAATCCATTTCGACCCAGTCATCCGTCCACAATCACTCCAGCCACGTGCGCAACCTAAACCGGAGAGCAACTTTCAGGCAGAACCGCTCCGCCGCTCGAGTAGATTGGCGCCAACTCGGCGCCTGAGTTGAGGTTGATCGTCGAAATCGGAGACCCGTTCACATTCATCTGACAGCACCCAATGAAGGTCATCGCCTGATTGAGGAAGAAGGGTAGGCAACCCACAGCCTGCAAGAAAGCATGTACAGCCATCGACCAACGAATCTGACACAGCAATGCTAAAAGGCCTGAATGTCCATTACAGAGTCAGATGGAATCGGTCATTGAGAAACTCCACGACGTCGCGCACTCGTGGGTCAATAATTTTGTAGGCATCGATCTCCAAAAGCCACAGCGACCGCTCATCGATTGACAGGCTCGCCGCGAGTCGAGACCGAGATAAACCTTCCACGCGACGCCACCCCAGAATGTGTTCGCCCAATGTTTCCGGTGTCCCCGATGGGTCATAGCCCAAGAAGTGGATGACCGCTGGCCAGTGATAGATGCTTGGCTCATGTACGCCTTGCTCCCAGAGCCGATACGTCCACGGACTTACGTTAATTTGCTTCGCCGCCATGCGTTGGGTAAGCCCAAGGTCAGCACGATGCTGTTGCAAGGCCCCGGCTAAACCATTGGAATATAGAGGAGTTGGCTTCGGGGATTTGAAGGCCCATGGGGTTTTCGGAAAAAAGGCAATGCAATGATGAGCTTTCGAATGAGCGGCACGGACGCCCTGATGATCGCTCTCCGACGCGCCGAAAGTTCAGACACCAGAAGCTTCTTTCGCAGGCGCCGGCTCGCCCAGTAGCGAGCCACCAGAACGCCGGCGCCGAGAAGACAGAGAGACAGGAAGATCAGCATGGAGCCTTGCTACGCCGGTTAGCCCGGCCGGGAAAGCGGAATGCTGTTTGGCGTTGCAGGGCGACATGTCCCTGATCGGGCGTGGTGTCGTTGACCCGGTTTGAATGCTCGACGCCGCCAGTTTCGTCATTGACTGATCAGTCAGTCATGCCTATATCAGCCGCATGATCGACAAGCGCGCCAAGCTGATTGAGACCGCGACCCGGCTCTTCCACGAGCGCGGTTTCTGGGACACGCCGACGGCCTTGATTGCCCGTGAGGCTGGCGTCGCCAATGGCACGCTGTTCAATTATTTCCCGTCCAAGGCCGACTTGATGGAGGCTGTCTATGTCGGCCTGAAGCAATCCTGGGCGACGCATCTGCAAGCCGCAACACCGGCTTCGGGCAGCGTTCGCGACCGGTTGCAGGCCTTCTGGCATGGCGCCATCGACTGGGCCAAGGCCCACCCGGACCTTTACGCCCTGCTCGGCCAGCTCAAGCTGTCTGACGAGATCGGCGATGGTGCGCGGGCTGACGGGCTCGACATGTTTGCCGCCACGCACGCCCTTATCGCCGAAGCACTGGCGTCTGGCCTCATACATCCGGTCGATCCGGGTCTGCTGAAGGCGCTGGCAGAGGCCCAGCTCTGCGCCGTCATTGAATACCTGGCCGTTCTGCCGGACGCCGCCACCAGCGATGCATCCCGCACAACATTCGAGATTTTCTGGCGCGGCATCGCCGTCGCCCCGACAGGAGACTGAGCTGATGACGTCAATTAATCCGCAGGCCCCCATCATGGTCACTGGCGCAACCGGCTATCTCGCCGGCGTCATCGTCAAGCAATTGCTCGAGGCGGGGCATACTGTCCACGCCACGGTGCGCAATCCCGAGAATACTGACGGTCTCAAATATCTCAACGCGATCGCCGCCGGCACGCCTGGCCAGATCAGGTATTTCAAGGCCGACCTGATGGATGCGGCCTCGTTTGAAGCGCCTATGGCGGGGTGCGAGCTGGTGATCCACACCGCTTCGCCCTTCTTCCTCAACGTCAAGGATCCGCAGACCGAGCTGATCGATCCCGCCGTCAATGGCGTGCGCAATGTGCTCAATACCGCCAATGCGACGGAGGCGGTGAAGCGCGTCGTGATGACGTCGAGCTGTGCCGCGATCTACAGCACCAATGCCGAGATCAAATCGATGCCGGAAGGCAAGCTGACGGAATCGGTCTGGAATACGAAGTCCAGCTTGACGGAAGAACCCTATTCCTACTCCAAGACACTCGCCGAGCGCGAAGGCTGGAAGATCGCCGGCGAGCAGGATCGCTGGGACCTGATCGCGATCAACCCGTCCTTCATTCTTGGCCCGGGCATCAATCCGGGCACGACCGGAGAGAGCTATTCGGTGATGATGGAGTTTGGCAGCGGCGCCATGGCCAATGGTGTGCCGAACTTCCGCATCGGCATGGTTGATGTGCGCGAAGTCGCCGCCGCCCATATCAAGGCCGGCTTCACACCGGAGGCCAGCGGTCGCTACATCCTTTCGGCCCATAATTCGGGTTTTCCGGAAATGGCGGCGGCGCTGCGGGAAAAATTCGGCGATCAGTTCAGGATTTCCGACAAGCAGATGCCGAAACTTGTCGTCTGGCTGTTCGGACCCATGATCAACTCGGCGCTGACGCGCAAGCGGGTGGCCGAAAGCGTCGGCATTGATTTCGTCGCGGATCACTCAAAAAGCGTTCGTGAGCTCGGCATTGAGTATCGCCCGATGGCAGACTCGGTCGTCGACCTGTTCCAGCAATTGATCGACGCCGGGCGGCTGAAGCCAAAGGCCTCCACCTGAGGGCCCGCTTGCCTCTTCGCCTGGCAGGGCCTACCTCAAACTGATACCGGGGATGGGAGACAAGTATGCGCGTATTGGTGATGTGGGCCGCGCTCCTGCTGGGCGTAACGGCGTGCCAGCCGCAGGATATGGGAAGCCGTGAGGCCAGCGGCGACATCCTCACGGTCTATGGCGAGATCGGGACTGTTGACCGCGGTCCGGTCGACCCGGTCACCGAGCCGCTTTTCCGCACATTCGGGATCGATTTCGACGCCGCCTGTCTTTTCAACTGGGCGAGCCTGAAGCGGCTCGACCAGCATGTTGTCGAGACCGATTATCCAGCGGGCGGTCCGATGCGTTCTTTCTCAGGTCCGCTTTTGCGCGACGTGCTGGCGATTGCCGACGTTCGCGGCGACATGCTTACGGTCACGGCACTGGACGGCTATCAACGCGAGATCAGCATGGAGCGCGTGCGCGAGCATGATGTGATCCTGGCGCTGGAAATGGATGGCCGGCCACTGCCGCTGGGCGGCTTCGGGCCGGGCATGCTGGTCTGGCCGCGCGTCAGCGATCCCGCGCTAGCCGGGATGGCTGACGATGACTGGCTGTGGGGCGTGTTCGCGATCGAGGTTACGACATCGACGCCTGAAGCCGAAGCGCAAGCGGCGCCCTGACGGCCCATCGCGGTAGCCCGGCCTGCCCGCGCTTCGGCAGAAAGGGCTTTCCAATCGGTGCGCCTTCTCCCTAAGGTGCGCGCAAGCAGAAAACGGGGAACAGCATGCAAGATATTACAGGAGCTGTGGACGCAGCGCCAACAGCGCTTGATATCGTCACGGCCTATGTCGACAGCGTTAACGGGTTTGTGTGGGGACCGCCTATGCTGGTCCTGCTGCTCGGGACCGGCCTCTATCTCAATATTGGCCTGGGCTTCATGCCCCTGCGCAAGATCGGGTTCGCCTTTGGTGAGCTGATGAAGGGGCGCAAGTCGGAAGGCGAAGGGGATGTCACCCCGTTCGGCGCCTTGATGACGGCGCTCTCCTCCACCATCGGTACCGGCAATATCGCCGGCGTTGCGGTCGCGATCGCGATTGGTGGTCCGGGCGCGCTCTTCTGGATGTGGATGACGGCGCTGGTCGGCATGGCCACGAAATATTCCGAGGGCGTGCTGGCGGTGAAATTCCGCGAAGTTGACGCTGATGGCCGCCGCGTTGGCGGGCCGATGTATTATATCAAGAACGGCATGGGCAAGAGCTGGATCTGGCTCGGCGGGCTGTTTGCGATGTTCGGCGTCCTGGCCGGTCTGGGCACAGGTAACGCCATCCAGACCGTTGAGGTCGTACGCACAATTGGCGACACTTACGGTGTGGCCTACTGGATCACCGGCCTGGTCATCGCCGTGCTTGCGGGCATGGTCATCCTGGGCGGTATCAAACGTATCGCCAGCGTTGCCGAGAAGATCGTTCCGGCCATGGCGCTGACCTATATCGCTGTCGGCCTGGTCGTGGTGGCGCTCAATATTGACGCCGTACCAGAGGCTTTCGCGCGCATCTTCTCCAATGCCTTCGGCTTTGGGGCTGCGGCAGGCGGCTTCTCCGGTGCGCTGATCATGCTCGCAATGCAACGCGGTGTTGCCCGGGGTATCTTCTCCAATGAAGCCGGCCAGGGTTCGGCGCCAATCGCTCACGCGGCGGCGCAGAATAATGACCCGGTCGACCAGGGCATCATCGCCATGCTCGGCACTTTCATTGATACCATCATGGTGTGTTCGATCACCGGTCTGGCCATCCTGACCTCCGGTGTCATCCCGGCAGAATGCGATGCCGGACTGATCGCCCTGGGCGGCAGTGCTCCAGAGGTTTGCGAGACGGGTGCCCGCATCACCAGTGACGCCTTCGCCTCGGCTCTGCCCGGCTTTGGCCAGCATTTCGTGGCTGCAGCGCTGGCATTGTTCGCCTTCACCACCATTCTGGGCTGGTCCTATTATGGCGAGCGTTGCGCGGAATACCTGTTCGGCGAGAAGATCGTCGTGCCTTTCCGCTGGCTCTGGGTGGCGATGATCATGTTCGCGACCATGCTGCTCTATGCAGGCAGCAACATCACCGAGCTGATGAACACCTTCTGGCTGACCACCGATACCCTGACGGGCTTGATGGCGGCACCAAACCTGATCGCGCTGCTGGCGCTGTCACCGCTGGTCTTCAAGATGACGAAGGAATACTTCGCCAAGCTTGAGGCCGCGAATGCGGCGGACACTCCAGCGGAGTGATCGACGTCAAACTAATGTGGAGAGGGCCTCGCGCAAGCGGGGCCTTTTTCATGTCCGGCTTTGCCGGGTGACGAGGTTGGCGAGAAGCACGCCGAGGGCAATGCCGATCAGGTCGGCAATGATATCGGCACCCGAGGCCGTGCGCCCCGCGCCCTGAGCGGCTTGCGCCCATTCGATCCACACACCGTAGGACAGGAGTGCCAACGGTGTGATCCATACGCGCTGCGGCCAGGCCATGCGGGCCAGCAGGGTCAGGACGAGAAAGGCGGCGATATGCTCCAGCTTGTCCGGTCCGAGCAGGACGGGCGGTGTCGCCAGCCCGGGCTGAAGGGCGAGGTCGGTGATCAGATAGATCGTGGTCAGAAACAGGACACGCCCCGCCCAGCGCAGTCCCGCATCTGGACGCGGCTGCGGAGTGTTTCTAGGTTCACCCGGAATATTTCGGGACAAATGATCCATGACCGCTTTGCTCAATGATATCGACCGCCTGCGGCAGCCCCGCTCCAACTGGACGCGTGCAGAGGCCGCAGAAATCTACCGCGCTCCGTTCAACGACCTTATCTTCGCTGCCCAGGCTGTGCACAGACAATGCCACGAGGCCAATCGGGTGCAAACCAGCCAGCTCCTGTCGATCAAGACGGGCGGCTGTGCCGAGGATTGTGGCTATTGCAGCCAGTCAGCGCATTTCGACACCGGCCTTGCAGCCTCCAAGCTGATGCCGCTCGACGAAGTCATCGCTGCGGCCGAGCGCGCCAAATCCGGCGGTGCGACGCGGTTCTGCATGGGGGCCGCCTGGCGCTCGCTGAAACCGCGCGATGAGCAGAAGGTTTGTGACATGATTTCCGGCGTCAAGGCGCTGGGCATGGAGACCTGTGTGACGCTTGGCATGCTGGCCGATGGCCAGGCCGAAAAGCTGCGCGATGCGGGTCTGGATTACTATAATCACAATCTCGATACCGCGCCGGAAGATTATGGCCGCGTGATCTCGACGCGGACCTATCAGGACCGGCTCGACACACTGGCCCAGGTGCGCGGTGCCGGCATCCATGTCTGCACCGGCGGGATTGTCGGCATGGGCGAGAGCGAGGATGCGCGCATCGGCCTTCTCACCGAGCTGGCCATCATGAACCCTCAGCCGGAAAGCGTGCCGATCAACCATCTCGTCGCCGTGCCGGGCACGCCGCTTGGCGACAGCAAGCCGCTCGATGGCCTGGATTTTGTCCGCACCATCGCGACGGCGCGCATCCTGATGCCGCAATCCTTTGTTCGCCTGTCAGCAGGCCGCGAGGGCATGAGCCGGGAATTGCACGCGCTGTGTTTCCTGGCCGGTGCCAATTCGATTTTCGTCGGGGATGAATTGCTCACCACGCCCAATCCGGACGAGCATGATGATATGGCGATGTTCCGGGCACTCGGCCTGGAAGCCATGGCCTTGCCGGCAGAGTAATCAGCTCTGGCCGATCCGCGGTGGTCCGCCCTTGCCGGCCTGCGACGGTCCAAAAGCGCGGTCGAGCAGGGCGGTAGAGTCCATCGCCAGTTCGATTGCGTCGGACATATGCTGCAGTATGGTCATGTTATTGGCCATCACCTGCAGGGCTTCAGGTCGCAGATCGCTGGAGATCTTGGTACAGCGGGTCAGGATATCGGCCCGCAATTCGATCAGGATATCCTCAAGCTTGCGGCCTTCAGGATTGTCGTCGGATATCAGAAAATGCGTCATCACCTTGCTCCCGATGCGAAGTTCAGGGGCAATATGCGGGCAAGAGGGTTAAATTTCGCCTCATGCGCGTATGGTGAGACAGACACCACCAGATCGCCAGGGAGACTTACACGATGACAGCCGGAAAAATCGGAGCCGCCGCAGCGATTGAGCAACTGACGGGCTGGTCAGCGGTCGATGACCGCGATGCGATCAGCAAGCAGTTTGAGTTCGAGGATTTCAATGCGGCCTGGGGCTTCATGAGCCGCGTGGCGGTCAAAGCCGAGGCGATGAATCATCACCCTGAATGGTTCAATGTCTGGAATCGGGTCGACATCACCCTCTCCACCCATGATGCCGGCGGGGTCACTGCGCTGGATCTCGAGCTCGCACGCTTCATGGACAAGATCTCCGGCTGATCCGGATAAACTGACCTTCAGCCTGCTCTCATAGCAGTCACCCTGGGCGCGGACCGCTATTGTGCGTTGATCAGCACCATGCCCAGCAGGAGATGAGCGCCCTCTTCGCCGAGCGTTCGGTCGGTCGCGTCCTGCAGTAATTGCGCAATCCGGTCTGAGTCCGGCACATCGCCAAAGCGGTAATTGACGCCGGTATAGATGCTCATCGCCGTGACATAGGCATTTCGAAGCCGTGGCATCGACGCCTCGACGCGCCGACGCAGGCGCGAATCCTCGATTTCAAGCCCGGCCTCAATCTGCAGCATCCCCCGCGCCCGGCGGTTGGATTGAACACTCGTGATGAGCGTTGGAAGCGGCAGATAGGTGTCGGAAGAGGTCAGGCTGCGATGCCGTTCATCCTCGCCGGAACTCGCCTGTCCGCCACCGCCACCTCCGCCGCCACTACTCGCTGACGCGGGGCCGGAAAGGCCTGCGCCAAGGCTGGTCGCGATCAGGCAGGCGGCCAGGAAGGCGGATGTTGTCGAGCGTTTTCTCATGCGCACTGGATAGCACGCGCCAGTAAAGGAAGCGTTTGCGCCACAAAAATTCGCGGAGGCGTGATCCAGATCATGGTCTGGCTGCGGCGCTGCGTGCTGATCTGAAGGCGTAGAGCCCGGGGTCGCCCGCCCGCGCCGGTCGTCTGTGCCGGACGCGGATGTCGCTCATTTCCGCGCCGGGCATAGGCCGCCAGATTGGATTTGTGACGATGAAGCGCGTCTTGCTCGTTGGGGATGATGAGTCCGGCTCGGCTCTGATCAAGGCGGCGTTTGAGCGCTTCTCGATGGATGTCCGCCTTGAGCACGTCAAGAGCGCTGTCCTGGCCTGGGAGTTGATTGGCTGCTGGTCTGACGCGCCCGCTGGCCGCCGGCCGGTCTGTATCCTGATCGACCTGCCGCGCAGTTCCCAAGATGGCCTCTGGCTGCTTGAGCAAATGCGCGCTGATCAGCGCTTCTCCGCCCTGCCTGTCATGGCTTTCAGCCGCGATCCGGAAATGACAGCGAGCCTGCGCGAATACTCCAATGTCGCGGGCGTGTTTGTGCGCCCGATTGACGAGGTCGAATGGCGCCGCCTGATCCAGACGGTGGCAAGATTGAGCCAGGCCCTGCCAGATCTGGCCGGCGCCTGACGCACCATATTCAGGGTCTGGAATGGATTGTCCGCCTTCGCCTATGGCTTCGGCGGGAAAGCTTCGCCCCAGGTGCGGGCTGAGATAGATCGGCGGAAGAAATGGGTGCGCATTTCGCGTCGAGCGCAGCCCACCTTCGCCAAGGCTTCGGCGGGACATCCTTCGCTCGAATGAGCGTCGGGCCTGCCCAGCCGTAGCTCGCGCAGCGAGCGAAGGATGGTGGAGCCGAGCGGGATCGAACCGCTGACCTCGTCATTGCGAACGACGCGCTCTCCCAACTGAGCTACGGCCCCTTACCAAGGACGCAACTACGAGCGCGGGCGGGCGCTGTCAAGCGCTCGCGTCTGGACGCCGCGCGGGTGGGCGGCTAGAAGCAGCACAACACAAGGGAGTCTCGAATGGGTGCAGATATTTGCTGGCTGATCGGCCAGATCGTGGGCCTGATCCAGCTGGTCCTGCTGGTGTGGATTGTTCTTAGCTGGCTCGTCGCTTTCAATGTGGTCAATACCGGCAATCAACTGGTCGCGACCCTGCTGCGGGTCTCCGATTCGCTGGTGCGGCCCATGCTGTCGCCGATCCAGCGCGTCATCCCGCCCCTGGGAGGTCTGGACCTGTCGCCGATCGTGCTCTTGCTGGGCCTGGAATTCCTTCGGCGGATCCTCTGCCGGCTGCTCTTCATGACGCTGGGAGTCTAGCGACGGCCGCGGCCACAGAGCCTGGTCCTGTCATGATCCGGATACGCCTGACGCCCAACGCGGCAGGCGACCGGATCGATGGCTGGCAGACCGCCGCCGACGGGCTGGAACACCTCGCGGCCCGGGTGCGTGCCGTGCCGGAAAAGGGCAAGGCCAATGTGGCGCTGATTGCACTCTTGGCCAAGACGCTCGGGCTGGCGAAGCGCCAGGTCGAAGTCGCAAAGGGCTCGACATCGCGGATCAAGACCGTATGCCTGCATGTCGGCCCTGCCGAGCGGGCCGGATTGCTTAGAATGCTGGAGACATATCGGGATGAGCGCTGAACTGATTGACGGCAAGGCCGTTGCCGCCGAGATCGACCTGCGCGCCGGTGAGGCCGGGGCGGAACTCGCCAAGGCGCTGGGACGCCCACCTTGCCTGGCCGTGGTGCTGGTTGGCGATGACCCGGCCAGCGATGTCTATGTCCGCAGCAAGGTCAAACGGACCGAGGCCGCCGGCATGCGCTCGATCGAGATCCGCAAACCCGCCGGCTCAAGCGAGGCCGAGATCATCGAGGTCGTTCGCGCGCTCAATGCCGATCGCGAGGTTGACGGCATCCTGGTCCAGATGCCGCTGCCAGCGCATATCGATTCCAATGCGGTCATTGCGACGATAGACCCGGACAAGGATGTAGACGGTCTCACAGAAGCCAGCGCCGGGCGCCTGTTGCTGGGCAAGCCGGGTCTGCGGCCCTGCACGCCGGCAGGATGCGTGCTGCTCGCCGAGCGCGCCCTGGGTGAACTTGCCGGCAAATCGGTTATTGTCATCGGCCGCTCTATCCTTGTCGGCAAGCCGGCGGCCATGCTTTTTCTCGAAAAGAACGCCACCGTCACCATCGCCCATTCGCGCACGCATGATTTGCCAGCCCTGACGCGGACCGCTGATATCGTGGTCGCCGCCGTGGGCCGGCCCTTGATGGTCAAGGGCGACTGGATCAAGCCGGGTGCCTGTGTTCTCGATGTCGGTATCAACCGGGTTGACGCGCCGGAACGCGGCGAGGGCCGCACCCGTCTGGTCGGCGATGTCGATTTCGACGCCGCCGTGGGCCATGCGGGCTGGATCACGCCCGTGCCGGGCGGAATAGGCCCGATGACGATTGCCATGCTGCTCCGAAACACGGTATTGGCGGCCGCAGCGCGGGCTGGTGCGGCGGTGCCTGAGGGGCTCTGACGAGCCCGCTCGAATACAAAAATCAACGCCGTGACGGCATCTGTAAACGGTTCGATAACGCAACACGGCGATACTCGCACATACGGGAGAGAGATTATGTCAAATCAAACACTGCATGTTCTGCATGTTGAAGACGATTTCGCTGATGCGATGCTCGTCCAGCACGCGGTCTGCGAGGCGGGTGATTTTGACATTTCCTTTGAAGTCGTGCGCACCCTGCGCGAAGCGAAGCTGCGGATGCAGTCCGGCGGGTTCGACTTGATTCTGCTCGATCTTCGCCTGCCCGATTCCGTGCATCCGACCGAAACGCTTGAAGCGGCCCGCAGCCATGCCGGTTCCACGCCGGTTCTGGTCTTGTCCGGCTCGATGACGATTGATCGCGACCATCTCGGTGAGGACATTGCCAGCCTCGACAAGAATGCCAGCTTCAAGGCGGTTCGTGGCGTGCTCCCGGTCAATCTGGCGCATCTGATACGCGGCGCAGCCGAGGCGGCCGATTTCCAGGCTATCTGACGCCGACCCCGGTTCGGCGGTGAATTCATTCCCAATTGCGCATTTTTGCCGTTAAGACTCTGCCCGATCATTCTTCGGGGAGCATTTGATGAGCAGCGCACACGAAATTGACTACAAGATATGTGGGGAAGACATCCAGTACGTTGAAATCGAACTGGATCCGGGTGAGACCGTCGTCGCCGAAGCCGGCGCCATGATGTACAAGTCCACCACCATCGCAATGGAATCCGTGTTTGGTGATGGCTCGCAGAAGAATCAGGGTTTCATGGGCGCGCTGGCGGGGGCTGGCAAGCGCTTGCTGACCGGCGAAAGCCTGTTCATGACAGCCTTTACCCATAATGGTCAGGGCAAGGCCCATGCTGCCTTCGCAGCACCATTTCCCGGCACCATCATCGGGGTGCACCTGCCTGATGTTGATGGTGAGCTGATCTGCCAGAAAGACAGTTTCCTGGTCGCTGCCAAGGGCGTGTCGATCGGCATCGCTCTGCAGAAGCGCATCATGACCGGCCTGTTTGGTGGCGAAGGATTCATCATGCAGCGCCTTGAGGGCGATGGCTGGTGCTTCATTCACGCCGGCGGAACGCTCGTCGAGCGCGAGCTGGCTGCGGGCGAGGAAATCCACATCGATACCGGCTGTGTGGTTGCCTATACCAAGACGGTCGATTTCGAGATTGAGCGCGCAGGGAATATCAAGTCGATGATTTTCGGCGGCGAGGGGGTCTTCTTCGCCAGGCTGAAAGGGCCGGGCAAGATCTGGATGCAATCCATGCCCTTCTCTCGTCTGGCAGGCCGCATCCTGGCCAATATCCCGGCGACCGGATCGGGTCAGGGCGAAGGCTCGGTCCTTGGCCCGCTCGGCAGTATCATGCGCGGAAACTGATCCGCGGAGGCATTGTCAGGGGCCGCCGCCAGGGCGGCCCTTTTCATTTTCGGAGTGCTGACATGAAACATGAAGACCTTGCGGCCGCAGAGCGCGATGCCCTCGATGCCGCGACTTTCCGGCGCTTGCTGGCGCATCTCGATGCCCACAGGGAGGTGCAGAATATCGACCTGATGATTCTGGCCGACTTCTGCCGCAACTGCCTGGGAAAATGGTACCAGGCCGCCGCGGATGAGCACGGTATCGCGCTCGATCCCGAGGCCGCGCGTGAGCGGATCTATGGCATGCCCTATGCCGAGTGGAAGCGCGATTTCCAGGCCCCGGCAACGCCGGAGCAATTGGCGGCGCTGGCGGCGCGAAAGAAGGACTGAGGGGCAAGTCGTGCGGGTGGTGGGTCGGGCCGCCGCAACGGAAGGAATTTGAGACCGGGTATTCAGACAGTCGATCCCGATGCACAGGCCGCCTACGCCAAGGCTTCGGCCGGCACCTCTTCGCCCCAGGTGCGCGCTGCGGGTGGCTCGCCACCCGAAGCCCGCAGGGCGAAGGGTGGTGCCGCATGGGTGACTCGAACACCCGACCTACGCATTACGAATGCGTTGCTCTACCAGCTGAGCTAATGCGGCATACCAAGCGTCGCTCGCGCGGTGGTCTGGCGAGAGGCGGCGGAAACTAGCTTTGAACGGGCATGGGAGCAAGTCCCCGTTCAGCGATCTGTTGCAGGGTCTTGCGACGACGGTTGGGCGAGCTCGATCCGCTCCACGACAGGCCGGGCGAGGCTGTCGAAATCCGGCGCTCCCATATTCTCCACCACCAGATCGGCCGCGTCGCGCTGGGGCTCGACATGCAGGTCGTGCATCGGTCGCACGATCTCTTCAAACTGTTGCCTGGCGAAATCCGCCGTCCGGCCGCGTTCGGCGACATCGCGCTGGATGCGCCGCGCCAGGCGAGTGGTGTCGCAAGCATCGACGTAGACGGTGAGGTCGAACTGGGCCGCCAGGTGCGGGCTGGCGAGCAGGTGCAGCCCTTCGACGATCAGCACCGCGGCAGGACCGCGCACCACGGTTTCGCCCTTGCGGCAATGCGTGGTGAAATCATATTGCGGCGCCTCGACCGGCTGGCCCTCCCGCAATGCCGCGAGATGGCTGGCGAGCAGGTCATGATCCTTGGCGGCCGGCTCGTCGAAATTGAAACTCGAAGCGGAAAAGCCCGGCTGATTGCCGGCATCGACGTAGTAATCATCCTCGGGAATGACATAGGCCGCATGGCCCGCGAAGTGATCGGCCAGGGCGTGGGCGAGACGTGTCTTGCCCGAGGCCGAACCGCCCACGACGGCGAGCACAAAGGGTTTCGTCTTCATGCCGCGCGCCCTGAATCCCCGTCATCCTCGCCAATGCCGGGATCGTCAGGCGGGCGCGGCGCCTCGTAAAAGGCGGCTTGCCGAACAGGTGAGCCGGCGCGTTTTGGACCTTCCAGAAGCGCCGTCTCCGGCACGGCCTCGGCATTGCGTTCATGGCGCTCATAGCGCGGATGGATCAGCCGGCCCTCATCGCCATAGACATAGACCATGCGTTTCCAGTCGTCCGCCGTGTAGGGGAAGGCGCGGCCATCCGGGTCCATGTCCGACCAATCGGCCTCGGTCGAGGCATGGGCGGCGCGGGCCATCCAGCGGCGCGCCTGTTCGTCCTCGCCTTCCAGTCGCGCCAGGCGGGCAGCAAGAGCGCACAGGCGCGAGGTCGGAACGCCGTCGGCGATGAGCGGCGTGATCAGGCTGCGCGCCGTGGTGGCATCGCCGTCCTCCAGCGCAACATCGATCAGCACCAGCTTGCTCTCGCGATGCTCTGGTTGCAGGGCGGCGAGGCCCTTGAGCCGTTCGAGGCGTTTGGCCTTGGTGTCGGACTTGCGCAGGTCGCGATAGGCACGAGCGATGGCCGGGTGTGGCGCTTTCGCCCAGCACGCTTCCAGCACGTCGGAGGCTTTCTTGTGCTTGCGGGCACCGGCCAGCAGGCGTGATGCGAGCGCGGCGGCCGGGGCAAAGCCGGGTGCGGCGCGATTGGCGGCTTCGGCCAGATCGAGCGCCTTGGCGCTATTGCCATCTTCCACCGAGAGCGCCGAGGCGGTCAGCAGAACCGAACGGCGGCGGCGCGACGGGTCCGGCGCAATATGCTTGCGGCGATCCCCTTCATTGAGGGTCTCGACAGCGGCGTCCCAGCGGCCTTGCGCCACCTGGGCCTCGAACAGGGCGTCAAAGGCCCAGCGCGCGCCCTTGGCCTGGGCAAAGGCGTCGGCGGCGTGTTCGACGGTTGCTTCCAGATCACCGCGGTCATGCGCGAGCTGGGTGAGGCCGCGCCGGGCGACGACCCGGGTACGCGGATCTTCCAGCAGGGCTTCATACTGCGTTTCGGCGCGTTCCGGATTGCCGGCGGCTTCGGCGGCGCGAGCAGCGAGCAGGCGCGACAGGGCGGGACGGTCCAGGAGGGCGTCGGCGCGGGCAGCCTGGCGCACGGCCGCTTCGCCATCACCGGCAGCGGAAGCGATCAGGGCGCGCTCAAGCGCATCATAGCCCTGCTCACGGCGGCGGCGCGAGAGGAAGGACTTCACCTTGTCCGGCGAGGTCCACAGCATGTAGATGCCCCACCAGATCACGAGCATAACAAACGAAAAGAAGATGATGGCGCCGGCAGCGACGACGAAGGGCATCTCCATATTCGTGCCGAGGAATTCGAATGAGGCATGACCGGGATTGAGTGCCAGGAAGGCGCCCAAGGCGGCCGTCAGCACAGCGACAGTGACGGCGAGGATGAGGCGGATCATTGCGGGTCCTCCCCCTGGGTCGCGGCCATTTCGGTCAGCGCCTGGCGCAGGGTGACAAGGCGGCGGTCGAGATCAAGCCGGGCCTGGGCCGATAGCAACCAGTCCTGCGCGGCTGCCAGGGATGTCTCGTCGAGCTGTTCGGTAAGCGTCACCGCTCCGGCAAGGTCTCGCGTGGCGAGACGGTCTTCCGCCAGCGCGGTGATCGCCATGGCGCCGGTATCGCCAGAACCGGAGGCCGTCTGGCGGACCTCGATCAGCCCGAAGAAGATGCGGCCTGGCCCGGCGGCGTCGCGGATGGCGTCGCCGGGATAATCAGCGGTGAGATCATCGACCGTCGGAACGCCGGCGCGGGCATAGCTGGACATGGCTGCGAGGTCGCCATTGCCGCGCCAGAGCTGGGCCAGGGCGGCGCGCTCGGCCTCAAAGCTCTCATGGGTGCCGGCGATGTCGCGCAGGGCGCTCAGGGCCAGGGCGCGGGCCGCCAGCTGTCGCGAGGCCTGGCCCGTATCCGTTGGTTGGGCCGCAGCGGAACTTGCGGCGGCTTCGGAGGCAGACAGAGCGGTCGCCTGGGCGTCATCGGCGATGATACGGGTCTCTGCGAGCGCGGTCTGCAATGCGTCGAGCTCGGCCTGCACAGCCAGGAGCGCGTCCTGGGATGCGGTATCGGTGGGCGCGGTATCGGCGATGTTTTCGAGGGCAGCGATACGCTCGGTCAGGTTTTGCAGGATCAGCGGGTCGACGGCCGGGCCTGCCGTGTCCGTGCCGGTCTCGATGGCTGTGTCGAGGCGGGCATCAAGGGCCGCCATGCTGGTCTCTGCCGCTCCCAGCCGCGCCTCGATAGCGCTCAGGTCGACAGGCTCGCCCTGAGCGCTATCGCGGGCTGTGCCCGCTGCTTCCAGCCGTTCGAGGCGTTGCGCCAGCGCGGCCAGGGGTTCGTCTGTTGCGGCACGGGCTGCGGCTGCGGGATCTGAGGCTTCCATCGCGGCGAGGCGTGTTTCCAGGCCGGTGATGGCGTCTGTCAGGGCTGCGCGTTCATCCGCGGCGCCGGAATCGTCTGTTGAGGCTTCGGTCGAGACGGTGGGCACATAGCGCGCGGCGATGAAGCCAAGTCCGCCGCCGGCCAGCGTCGCGGCAAAGAAGAGCAGGCCGACCGTGCCGATGCCCACACCGCTGCGGCGCGGCGACGACCGCTCGCCAGCGGGCCGGTCAATGGCCGGTTCGAACTCGGCATCTACCGGCTCCGGATCGAGATTTTCATTTGGATCAGCCATAGGGCACACGCGATTCGGCTAGGTTTTGCGTACCTTAGGACGCGTTGCCGACAGGCGCCAGTTCCATGGGTTGAAGCAGGAGGTCGAGCAGGGCCTCCTCATTGGGACGCGCTGCGGCGACGAGCCCGGCAAAGCCGGCATTCTCCAATGGCTTCAGCGCATTCTCGCTGATGCCATAGGCGGTCACGGATTTCAGCCAGTGCTGCAAGCCGAATTTGCGGACCAGTTCGAGAAAGGTTTTTGCCCCGCGCGCCGAGTGGATCAGGACTTCAACCGGTGCCCCGCAGACGATTGCCGCGATGGCATCCTCGCGCAGGGCATCCACCGGCACGGCACCATAGCCGATGACTTCGCGCACGCTGAAACCGGCGTCTTTGAGCTCGCCGGACAGATTGCCGGCGACATGGATGCCGCGCACATGCAGGACGCTTCCGGCCTGAGGCTTGAGCTTGCGCCTGATCAGGCTTGCCAGATCAGTGACATCGCCCTCGGCGGAATGCACCTTGCGGAAACCGATCTCGCGGGCACCGGCTGCGGTCGAGCCGCCAACGGTGAAGACCGGAAGGTCGCGTTCCGGACGGCGCGGACCCCAGGCCCTGACGCCATTGCCACTGGTAAAAACGAGGGCCTGAACGCCCGTCAGGTCGACATCGATGCGGGCACGGAAACTGGTGTCGAGTACCGGCGCGACGATCGGGTCGATGCCCCGGTCGCGCAGTCCGCTGAGCGTGTGTTCCGCTCCCGGCCAGCCGCGTGTCACCAGCACCGTCATGCGATAAACAAGGCTGAGGCCAGCGCGTCGCCGGCCCGGTCACGAATGGCCTGGCCCAGCTCAAGGCCGGCTGAAATTGCACTGTCTCGGGTCGCACTACGCATATCGAATCGACTCTGCTCACGCCAACGGATCTGGCCATCAGGAGTCAAAACTTCACCGATGAAGTCCATTGATTCGATATGCATATGGGCTGCAATGGGGGTCCGGCAGGAGCCGTCGAGCCTGCCCAGGAAGGCGCGCTCAGCCAGCACAGCGAGCTCGCTTTCGCGGTGGTTCAGGGGGGCCAGAAACTCGCGCGCCTGATCGTCATCCATGCGAATCGCCACACCGACCGCGCCCTGTGCCGCGGCGGGGAGCATTTCGTTCACGCCCAGCGGATCGGCGGCGGCTTCATCGCGTCCGAGCCGGCGCAGGCCAGCGCGAGCGAGGAAAGTGGCATAGACCTCGCCTGATGTGAGCTTGCCGAGCCTTGTGTCGACATTACCGCGCAGGGGCAACACGGTGAGGTCGGGCCGTGCGTAGAGCGCCTGGGCCTGACGGCGCAGGCTTGCCGTGCCGATGATGACGCCGGAGGGCAGGTCGGCCAGCCGTGTCTCACCGCCCTGGGCGAGCAGCATGTCGCGCGGATCCTCGCGCTCGAGAATGGCACCCAGCATCAGCCCTTCGGGCAATTCGGTCGGGACATCCTTCATTGAGTGGACTGCGAAGGCGGCGCGGCGTTCGAGCAGGGCTTCGTCGATTTCCTTGGTGAAGAGGCCTTTTCCGCCCGCTTCGATCAGCGTGCGATCCTGGATCTGGTCGCCTGTGCTGACGAGGCCGAGGATCGGGAAGACCGTATCGCGTTCGAGGTCGTGAACACCGTGCAGCCGGGCGAGGCGGGCCTGGACATCGCGGGCCTGGACGAGGGCCAGGGGCGAACGTCGCGTGGCGATGGGCATGGGCTTTGACGGTAGCGGCACGTTGCGGGATCCCGGCGGTAAGGTTATCGATCAGGCATGGACTTAGCCCCGCTATCCCCCTTCAGGCAAGACGCGGCACTGACCGTGCTCGGGCTGGAATCGAGCTGTGACGAGACGGCAGCGGCCGTGCTGCGCCGATCGGCCACAGGCGAGATCACCATTCTGTCCGATCTCATCCTCGGCCAGACCGCAGCGCATGCGCCCTATGGCGGCGTGGTGCCGGAAATTGCGGCGCGAGCCCATGCCGAAGCCATGTCGGGCCTGGTCGAACAGGCTCTGGCCGAAGCCGGGCTGGGACTCGCGGAAATTGACGGCATCGCGGCCACCGCGGGGCCCGGTCTGATTGGCGGCGTGATGGCGGCGCTGATGACGGCCAAGGGACTGGCGCTGGGGTCGGGCAAGCCTCTGATCGCGGTCAACCATCTGGAGGGCCATGCGCTCTCGCCGCGCCTGTCCGAACAGCTCGACTTTCCCTATCTGCTCCTGCTCGTCTCTGGCGGGCACACCCAATTGATCAGTGTCGAAGGCTTTGGCGATTACCGCCGCCTCGGCTCGACGCTGGATGATGCGGCCGGCGAAGCTTTCGACAAGACCGCCAAGGTCATGGGCCTCGGCTTTCCTGGCGGGCCGGCGCTCGAGCGCTGCGCCGCCAGTGGCAATGCCAAACGCTTCGATCTGCCCATGCCGCTCAAGGGGCGGCCGGGGTGCGACTTCTCCTTTGCCGGCCTCAAGACGGCGGCCCGCCAGATCTGGGACGCGCTACCGGCGCCTGGCGAGCAGGATCGTGCCGATCTGTCGGCCTCGGTGCAGCGCGCGATTGCCCGGGCCTTGGCCAGCCGCTCGAAGCGGGCGATGCAGGATTTCTCAGCTCGGCATGATGGTCTGACAAGGCCCTTGCCCTTCGTCGTCGCAGGCGGTGTGGCGGCCAATCAGGAAGTGCGCTCTGCCCTGTCGAAGACGGCGAGCGAGGAAGGCTTTCGCCTGATCGCGCCGCCCATGCGCTGGTGTACCGATAATGCGGCGATGATCGCGCTGGCGGGGCTGGAACATCTGATCCGCGGTGAGGTCGACGGGCTCGATGCGAAGGCAAGGGCACGCTGGCCTTTGGACGCCACATCGGCCAAGCTCGACCCCGCAATCGGATCCGGACGAAAAGGACCTAAGGCGTGACAGATTATCAGACGATTGGTGTGATCGGCGCCGGGGCCTGGGGCACGGCCCTGGCCCAGACGGCGGCCAAGGCCGGCCGCGATGTGCTGATCTGGTCTTTCGAGCATGATGTCGCCGAGGCGATTAATTCGAAACACGAGAATACGGTCTTCCTGCCCGGCGTGACCCTCGAACCGTCGGTGCAGGCGGTGACGGCGATGGCCGATCTGGATGTCTGCGACGCCGTTCTGGCGGTGGCGCCGGCCCAGCATTTGCGCCGCGTGCTGGAAAGCTTCGCGCCCTTCGGCAAGCGCGGCTTGCCCATCGTGCTCTGCGCCAAGGGGATCGAGCAGGAAAGCCTGTCGATGATGACCCAGGTGCTCGCCGAGACCATTCCCTCCGCCATTCCGGCGGTCCTGTCGGGCCCCAGCTTTGCCATTGATACCGCCCAGGGCTTGCCGACCGCGGTGACGCTCGCCTGCAAGGACGCCGCGACCGGCAATGCCTTGATCCAGGCCCTCGGCACCAATCGCTTCCGGCCCTATCTCGCGACCGATCTGGTGGGCGCTGAAATCGGCGGCGCGGTGAAGAATGTCCTCGCCATTGGCTGCGGCATCGCCGAAGGCCGGGGCCTGGGTAAATCAGCGCATGCCGCCCTGATCGCCCGCGGCTTTGCCGAGATGACGCGGCTGGGCATGGCACTCGGTGCCAAGCGCGAAACCCTGGCCGGCCTGTGCGGCCTGGGCGATCTGGTGCTGACCTGTTCCTCGCCGCAATCGCGCAATATGTCCTGCGGGCTGGCGCTGGGGCGCGGTGTCCATCTCGACGATATTCTGGGCTCCCGCCGCTCTGTCACAGAAGGCGTGGCGAGCGCTCCGGCGGTCGTTGCGCTGGCGAAACGAAACGGTATCGAGATGCCGATCTGCGAGGCGGTGGACAATGTCCTCGCCGGCCGCCTCAGCGTTGAAGACGCCATCGAAGCCCTGCTCGCCCGCCCCTTTACCGTGGAAGCCGACTGATGCTGTTTCTCGTCCATACAAGAGACAAGCCGGGTGCGCTGGATATCCGCCTGGCAACCCGTGAGGCCCATCTCGCTTGGCTGAAGGCCGCCGGTAGCGCCATCAAGGCGGCCGGTCCCTGGCTCGGCAGTGATGACAAGCCGGCCGGATCCCTGCTGATTGTCGAGATGGCGGACCGCGCCGCGCTCGACGCCTGGCTCGCGCAGGACCCCTATGCCCTCGCCGGCCTGTTCCAATCGGTTGAGGCGGCGCCCTATAAATGGGTCTTCAGCCCGCCTGCCGACCTCGCCTCATGAGCGATCTGCCGCCCGCCGGCACCGTGCTCGGCCGCCTCGAAGACCTGCCCGAACTCGGCGCTCGGGCCTCGGCGTGGAATGAGGGCGCCGTCTTCATGGTCCGCCGCGGCAAGGACGTCACCGCCTGGCTCAATATCTGCCCCCACGCCCAACGTCCGCTCACCCTGCCCGGCGGCAAGGTGATGCTGCACGAGGGCCGCTTCATCGTCTGCCCGGTTCACGGCGCAAGCTTTGCGCTGCCCAGTGGTGCCTGTGTCGGAGGACCGGCCGCGGGCTATGGGCTGACGGCGGTGAAGGTTGAAGTGGTCGGGGGTGAGGTTAGGGCTGTTTGACCGCCGCTATCCACGTGGCTCACGACCTCAATTGTCGCCTTCCTCCGGCCGCTTGACCCTTTTGGATGCTGCGACTTTCAGTACGATGAGTGTCATCGCCAAGGTGGCGACATAACTGATTGCTGAAAAGCTCAGGACCGACCGCCAGTATGCCCCGCAATTGGTTGCGCCCAAATGGCAGACACCCCGGGCACCATCACCTCCGAGAGCCAGGCTGCCTCTCACAAAATCGGTCGGGAGGAAGAACAGGACATACAGTCCTGTGACGACGAGCAGGGGGTAGAGTATCAGCTTCATCAGGCTCTCCGGCTCGCCAGCAGTGCGCCCCGCAGAGCCACCCCTGAATGCCTTGCCAAGCAGGGCGCCAGACTGGAGTTGAGCTGTCAAGGGCGCGCGAGCGCCGCTTCGCGGTTGGAACCCTTGACAGCTCAACTCCAGCCTGGCCGGATCCCGGCATGGTTTTCAGGGCAGGCTGTGGCGCCGCGCGCGCCAAAATCTCCACGCCGTTTCCGGTTGGAGGTATGGGAGGGGTGCGGGACGCCGACGAATGCCGGAGTTGGTGCAGGTGGTATTGTGGTGTGGGTGACATCCGAAGACGTCCCGCACGTGCAGATTTGATGTGGCGTTTCCGCCGCCAGTGCCAATCCAACAAGCGCCTCAGTTCGTCTATTGCTCTGGGACCTTGCTGGACGCCCTGCCGGAGTTCGGGTCGTCAGGCCTTTCCCCGGACAGGCTGCACGCTCCCGACCGCCGCAAGTGACTGAGCTCACGCCTCCCGTGCGACCGGAACATTTGCATCATACGCGCGGCCGGATGGGGAGGGGATAAACGCCTCTATCAAGCGTCATCCTGATGACGATCAGGACCCAGTTTCAAACTCAACGGAAATTGAATAGGCGCCATGTTCCGGTGCGTTAGAGCTCTACGAACTGGGCCCTGACCGTCGTCAGGGTGACGATAATTTGTGGCGTTGGTGGGGGATAAGGCCGGGGACACGCACCTGTTTCACCGAAACAGGTGCGTGTCCCGTCCACGACGCTCCGCTCATAAAATATGTATGCAGACAGGGTGTTATCCCCCCGCCGGCGGCGGCAATCCGGCAAAATGCTAACCGCCTGGAAATCGTGGTCTTGTAAGACAATGGCTCGTTTGCATCTGGCAGCCTGAGGACGCCCGCAATGTCATCCAGAATATCGTGCGCCGGTTGCCGCAATACCGACCCGACCGCATTCGACATCCCTTTCACCATGGCCTTCCAGCCGATTGTCGACCTCACGGCCGGCGAGATATGGGGTTATGAGGCTCTGGTGCGGGGTGTGGGTGGCCAGTCGGCTGCCGAGGTGCTCGCCCAGGTCAATGACCAGAACCGCTATGCCTTCGACCAGGCCTGCCGGGTCACGGCCATCGACCTTGCTGGCCGGCATATGCCCGCCGGGTCCAATGCGATGCTGTCGGTGAATTTCCTGCCCAATGCGGTCTATGAGCCGAAGGCCTGCATCCGCGCGACGCTGGAGGCGGCCGGGCGCCATAATTTCGATCCGCAACGGCTGATGTTTGAGTTCACCGAGGATGAGAGCATTCGTGATGCTGGCCATATCGCCCGTATTGTCGACACCTATAAGGCAATGGGCTTTACCACGGCGCTCGATGATTTCGGCGCCGGCTATGCTGGTCTGACCCGGCTGGCCGAACTGCAGACCGGTCTGATCAAGCTCGATATGGCCCTCATCCGCGATATCGACACCTCCTTCACGAAACGGACGATTGTCGGCGGCGTTGTGGCGATTTGTTCCGTGCTCGGGATAACCGTGCTGGCCGAGGGCGTGGAAACGGAAGCCGAAGCGCGCACCCTGCATGAAGCTGGCATCAATCTCTTCCAGGGCTATTATTTCGCCCGTCCGAAGCTGGAAGCATTTGAGGACTGGGGCGTTCTGGCTGCGAGGATGGCGGCCTAGGGTTTGCCTGCGAGGGCGCTGCGACCCTATTCCGGGGCAGCGAGGGCGCGGGCGGCAGCAACCAGCGGCTCGCCGATCGCGGGGCTGTTGGTCACTGTACAGAAAGTGCCATCGGTGGCGCGGTGATAGATGACGGTGTCGGTCGTGGGGTCATAGGCGACGCCGGCGGCACGGAAGAAATCGGCGGCCGCAGCGTCCAGCACCTCGCGCTCAGACTCCAGCATGGCCGCGATCGAGAATTCCAGGTTTTCCGGTGCGTGCCCAAGCGCGCTCGAGATCCGCACCATTCCGTCCGGGCCGCGTTCCAGCAGGACCTGGCCCGGTGCCAGCAGGGCGGCGCGGTCGTCGGCAAAACAGGCGGCAGACGTCGCCAGGTGATCGGCGTCATACACGGGTGAGGCAGTCTGTGCGGTCTCCGGCTGAGAGCATGCGGCGAGCAGGACAAGGGCGCTTAGCGGGAACAGGCTTCTCATTTCACGCAACTCCGTAGGGCAGTATCTCTGCGCGGCTATAGCGAGCCGCAGGGGCTGCGTGAAATGAATGTTTTGTGTCGGCTGGCTGCGCGGCCGGGCTCGCGCCGCTGCGGTGTCGCGACAATTTGGCCATCGGCCTCCCGGTTGTGCCACCCCGCCTTCATGCCCATCTGAAGGGTAGAGGCAGCTATGGAGCGCACTCATGAGCACACCAATCGACGCCATCACCTGGATTGCCGCGATTGACGGCGGAAAAGCCCTGATCTGGCGCAATGAAGGCTTTGATGATCAGCCCAATCTGAAACTTCTCGAACAGCATTCGCTGGACAATCCGCCCGCCCGCGACCAGGGCTCGGATCAACCGGGACGCGTCGCGAGCGCTGGCGGCGGCCGCTCGGCCGTCGAGGAGCGTGATGGCCATGTGCAGGCGAAGACCAGCTTTGTCGACGCCATGATCGGCCATCTCAACCAGGCTGCAGACAAGGGCTTGTTCGACCGCCTGGTGCTGCTGGCACCGGCTCCGGTGCTCGGCGAGGCACGGCGGCACTACTCGCCGGCCTTGTCCAAGGCCGTGATCGAGCGCGAGCGTGATGTCGTGCATCAGCCGATCGACAAGATCGATGCCCAGGTTGTCGCCGCTCTGGGCGGCTAACCTGCTGCCGGTCAGGCCGGGATCGGAAGGGATGTTTCGAAGAAATCCGAAACATCCTTGATCATCGCGGCCCTGGCCACGGCAACGATGCGGGCGCCATGCTCGGGCGTCGCCTGTGAGGGATCGGATCCGATCCGGCCATCGGGGAATTTCGCCTTATAGTCAGCTGCGTCGGTGAAATTGCCGACGGGAGCGATTTTCGGGCTCATCGCGACGGACTTGATCGCGTGTGGCAGGGCATATTGCGTTACCGAGACTTCCGAAGCGGTGGCGTGCATGCCCTCGCCGACCGGGAAGATCTCCTTGCAGGTCTCCATCACGCCGGGCAATTGCCACCAATTACGCTGCATCATGCGCGCCGGGCAGACCTCGGCATCGAGCGACCAATTGGCGTAGAATTCGGCAAAGGCGGAATCAATCGTGGTGATATTGCCGCCATGGCCGTTGAGGAAATAGATCTTCTTGAAACCGTGACGCGTCAGACTCTCGATCCAGTCATTGATCACCGCGACCATGGTCGAGGGCCGCAATGTCATGGTGCCGGGAAAACCGAGATGGTGCTGGGCAACGCCGACATTGAAGGTCGGCCCGACGAGAAAACCGGCTTCGGCAGCGGCTTCCGCAGCGATGACTTCCGGGCAGATCGCGTCCGTGCCGATAAGGCCGTTGGGGCCATGTTGTTCCGTCGAGCCAATCGGGATCACGATGCCCTTGCACCGTTTCATATAGGCCTCGACTTCCGGCCAGGCGGATTGGTGCAGCAGCATGGCGATCTCCATTCGCGACGGATCAGTCCGCAGACATAAACGGGCGAAAGGTCACTGCGCAAGCGGCAGTGCGCAGCGTGTCCTGATCAATCGTGGCGGCGGCTTTCGCGGCGATAGATCAGGGCGGCGGCCAGCGCCATAAGTGTCGCGATTGCGATCAGGATCTGCATGTCTCACCCTCCCCGGTGACGGAGGCTTTGGCGCTCCGGACATTGCCCTGTTTTGACACAAAAACACTTCACAACCGTAAAGGTGGCGACCCGTTGCCGTGATTTCACGCCGAATTGATTGGCATCAGCGTCCGCAACGTCGAATAGTCCGGCCAGCATTCTGGGGGAATATCATGCGCTCTATCTATTTGCCGATCCTTGCCGTTATCGCTCTGGCCGCGTGTGCGCCGGACGCCGAACGTCCCGTGTCCGAACCCGCCGCGACAGACCAGACCGCCGCCGTGCGGGCCGATCCGATGCCGGTGGTGATCGAGGCGGCGCTTGCCGACCGGACGCGTCCCGATGAGGACCGCCTGCTCGACGTCAATCGCCACCCGGCCGAAGTGCTGGCCTTCGCCGGCCTTGAACATGGCTGGCGGGTTGCCGACATCGTTCCGGGCAATGGTTATTATGCCCGCGTGCTTTCAGCGGCTGTCGGCGAGGAGGGGCATGTCTACGCCTTTAATCCGACTTGGGTCGCGACGGACTATCCCGCGGCCAATGATGCCCTCCAGGGCCTGGCGGACAGCCGCGATAACATGTCGCTCGTGGTCGACGCGGCCGAGAGTTTCGACACGGCGATCGGGACACCGCTTGATGCCGTCTTCATGGTGCTCTTCTATCACGACACCGCCTATGACGGCACAGACCGGCCGGCGATGAACAGCGCGATCTACAATGCGCTGCGTCCGGGCGGCGTCTATATCGTGATTGACCATCACGCGCCTGAGGGCTCGGGCCTGACCTATGTGAATGACACGCACCGGATCGATGCGGGGATTGTCCGCGACGAGATCATGGCCGCGGGCTTTGTGCTCGACGCCGAGAGCGACATGCTGGCCAATCCGGATGATGATCATCTGCGCAATGTGTTCGACCCGGATATCCGGCGCCATACCGACCGCTTCGTCTACCGTTTCCGCAAGCCGGAATAGGCGGGCCAAACACGCCGGACATGAAAACGGGAGGCGCCTGCAAGGCGTCTCCCGTTTCTCGTTCCGGCAATGGCCCCGAGCGCGTCAGGCGGCGTCGAGGGCGGCCTTGAAGGCGTTGAGCTGTTCGTCGAGCATGCTCGCAGACTGGTTGAGCTCGGACGAGGCACGCATGAATTCCTCGGAAGCCGTATTGGCCCGTTGAGCGGCGGAATTCACATTATCCATCTGCTCGGTGACCATGCTCGTCTCGCCTGCGGCGCGTTCGGCCAGCTCGGCGATCTCGCGCGTTGCGCTGCTCTGCTCGGCAAAGGCACCGCGCACGCTGTTGGAGGAATTGCGCAGCTCTTCGATGGTCTCGGCGATCTTGCCCAGCGAGCTGGCAGCGCCGCCCGAGGCGCCGCGCATGGCTTCGATGCGGCCGGCAATGTCGCTGGAGGCCCGCGAGGTCTGCTCGGCCAGCGCCTTCACTTCCGAGGCGACGACGGCGAAGCCCTTGCCGGCTTCACCGGCCCGTGCCGCTTCAATCGTGGCGTTGAGGGCAAGCAGATTGGTCTGTTCGGCCACTGCCGCGACCAATTGCATGATGTCCTCGATCTCCTTTGCGGCCGATTGCAGGTCGTCAATCGAGCGGCCTGCGCCGACGGCTTCAGCGGCAGCGCGTTCGGAGACCGTGTCGGAATTTTCAAGGATGCGGGAAACTTCCGCGATCGAGGCCGACAATTCCTGCGCCGCGGCGGCGACAGACTGGACGTTGGAATTTGTCAGGCCCGCGCGGTCAGCGGCATTGCGGGCTCCATCGCGGGTCGCCCCGGCATCGTCCTGCAGCTGGCGCGCCAGGGATTCAACCTGGCCGGCTGCACCGGAGACACCGCCAGCGACTGTGCGCAGGGCGCCCTGGAATTCGCCGGCGAGCCGGGCGATGCCTTCGCGGCGAACCTCGAGACCAGCCTTGGCGGATTGCTCTGCACTGGCGCTGGCCGCGGCCGATTCCTGGGCGGCATTGGCCTCAAGCGTGCGGGCTTCCGCATCCGTCAGCGCTTTTGAGGCCTGCGCGGTCAGCCAGACCAGCGGCACGGTCTGTCCAATCACGACAACGGCGTGGAAGACGACGCGCAGAAAGCTCGACCCGTCCGGGAAGATGGCCCAGGGCAGGATGAAGTTGAGCGAAAGGTGGTGGATCGCCGTGACGCCCGCGGCTGCGATCACGACGCGCCAGTCCAGCAGGATTGCTGTTGCGGCCAGACATCCAAAGAAGACCATGTGCATGTCGAGCTGCCAGGCCGAGCCGCTCATCAAATAGACGAGGGCGGCCGGGAAGGCGATGAGGCTGGCACCGGTGGTGATGCGCGAGGCGCCGGAATTCGGATCGGTCTTCCAGACGAAGACGGCGAGGCCGGCGACGAGGGTCAGCAGGATTGTGCCGGGTATCAGGCGGTCCTGTCCGACAAGGAAGGCAATGACGGGGTAGGCGAGCGCGCCGGCGCAGATACCGAGCGTCAGGGCGGCCTGAGCCTGGGCGCGAAGTGTGGCGAGATGATTCATGTCGGGGATCCACTTCCGGGGAGAGGTCTGACGCTCGCCTGCAGGGGCGAGTTGCGGGGCAGCAGGCAGCCACCAAGGGCTCCTGGTGGTAAAAGCAAGAGCGCTCCGGCCCGGCGCAGGGCCTCGGCGGAGTGAGTGTCGGAAATCTCGATGATGCCGATATTGGACCAGGCACCGAAGCGCACGAAGGCGAGATCAGCCTCGGCGGTCGCCAGCAGCACGTCTGCATGGCTCCAGCCGGGCGGGAAGATTGCGGCCGCCTCGGCCTCGCGCACCGGTTCAAACGCGGCCAGCAGGGGCGCGCAGATCGCAGCCAGGCTGACCGCGATCACGGGCAGGATCTGTTTGAGGGCGGGCCGGCGGCTTGGCATGGTTCGGGTCTCGATTGAACAGATCGAGACAGACCACAAGTGTGGTTAAGAAAGCTTTCCCGTCGCGAGGGGCCTAGAGACGCACATCGGCGAAGATAAGGCTGTCGCGAACCCCGATATGGGTCTCCCAGCTGGCGCGCAGACGCCCTTCGAGCTGAAATCCGAGGGTTTCAAGCAAGTGGATCGAGCCGGCATTGTCCGGATCCGTATCGGCATAGATGCGCCGCAAATCGCGGGTCTGGAAGCCATGCTCGACTACGGCGATCGCCGCCTCGCGGGCATAGCCCTGGCCCTGCCGGTCGGGACGGAACATATAGCCGAACTCGGCGCAATTATTCTTGCGGTCCATCAGGACCAGCCAGCCCAGCGGGTCTTCCGGCGCGGTTTTCAGCACGGGCACGAAGCTCTCGACGCCATCGCCGCGGATATTCCAGCCGAGATATTCGCGCACCTGGTCCAGGCTCTCCATCGGGCCGCGCGACCAGTATTTCATCGTGTCCGGGTCCGACAGCGCCGGCAGAAAAGCCTCGCAATCCTCCAGCACCATCGGCCGCAGCAGCAGGCGTTCGGTGGTCAGCAGGACGGGCTCGAGGCGCGGGGCTGGCGGTGTCAGGGCGTCATCGGTGAGGGTGAGGCGGATCTCGTCGAAGCGTTCGGCGATGCAGTCCTGCATGGTCTTGAAGCAGTCCCGCTCAAACCAGTCATGCTCGGAAAAACACGCCTTTCGGACGTCTTCGGACGGCCATAGCGCATAGGACCAGAACAGCCCGTCCTCGCCTTCATGCAGGCGGGCCCCATAGGATTTGCAGGTCTGGTGGATCAGGCGCGTGCCGTCAGCCCATGCGGCGCGGAACTCGGTTTCGCGGCCGGGCTTGAGGCGCCAGCGATAGAGGATGGCAGAGGTCATTCACCGGCGGCGGCTTGCTGCTCCAGCCGCTCTTTCTTCAATACGCTGGCGCGCACCTTCTTGCTCTCCGAGCGCAATTGTCCGCAGGCGGCGAGGATGTCGCGGCCGCGCGGGGTGCGGATCGGGGAGGCGTAGCCGGCTTTGTTGACGAGATCGGCGAAGGCCTGGATCTGCGGCCAGTCGGAACATTCATACGGGCTGTCGGGCCAGGGATTGAAGGGGATGAGATTGATCTTGGCGGGCACGCCCTTGAGCAGTTTCACCAGGGCGCGGGCCTCGGCCAGGCTGTCATTGACGCCCTTGAGCATGACGTATTCGAAGGTGACGCGCTTGGAATTATTGAGCCCGGGATAGGCCTTGATCGCCGCCATCAGCTCGGCCAGCGGGTATTTCTTGTTCAGGGGCACCAGCTCATCGCGCAGCGGGTCATTGGTGGCGTGCAGCGAGATCGCCAGCATGGTGCCGCAGCGCGTGCCCAGCTCGGAGATTTTCGGCACGACGCCAGAGGTCGAGACG
>TARA_R110000868_G_scaffold411574_1_pt1 | contig 41900 bp, 36 predicted proteins | sample TARA_R110000868 | Tara Oceans TARA_R110000868 (sample SAMEA4397489) | marine metagenome | biome: Polar Biome; feature: [SRF] surface water layer (ENVO:00010504); material: water (ENVO:00002006), including particulate matter (ENVO:01000060) such as... | depth 5 m | reverse complement strand
ACCGCAGAAATCGCCAAAAAACTCTTGCAATGCAGGAGCCACCCAAAGCGGAGCATTCGGTCTGCGCAGCTTTGCTGCGCTGGCACTGGCCGTCATGCTCGGCATGCTTTTAGTACGGGTTGAATTGCGCACCCGTCTCCGCTGATCCATTTGGCGCAGCTGCGTAACCGGCGGATGATCGGCAGCCTTTTCGCCAACACCAGTGCGGCCAGCGTGATCATGTCCGTGCTGGCAATCGGGCCTCCCTACCTTTTCGGCGCACTTGGGTTGGGCGCCGCCGCAGTCGGCCTTGTCGTATCCGTTGGCCCCGTCATCGCCGCGCTCAGCGGTGTGCCTGCGGGCTTGCTGGTCGACCGTTTCGGACCACGGCGCATGATCGTCATGGGCCTCGGGTGTATGACGCTTGGCCTTGTCAGCCTCGCTCTGACCTCACTTCATTACGGCTTGGCCGGGTACGGCGCGGCGATGTGCGTTCTCACGCCCTCCTACCAAGTCGTTGTGGCGGCAAACAACATGTCTGTCATGTCCGGTGTCGAAGAAGATCAGCGGGGGGCGATCTCGGGCGTGCTGACGCTGTCGCGGAGCCTGGCCCTCACGACAGGCGCGTCGATGATGGGGGCAATCTTCGTCTACTCGTTAGGCGCCAGCGACGTTGCAACAGCTTCGCCGGGTGACATCGCGAGCGGGATGCGGACCGCTTTTCTGATCGCTGCGGTGCTGACCCTGTTTGCGACACTCATCGCGAAGGCAAGCCACCCGGCGCGACCCAAGTGAAAAGCAAAATGACGGACGCTGCGCCTAGAATGTCGCGCGACTTTCACCTCAGCGTGGGCCGGGCGGGGGTCATTCCTCGATGACAGGGTCAGGTCGGGTACAGGGCGTTCATGCCCCGACCACCTGCGCTGACGGCCAGCGTGCGGACCATCGGTGCCTCAGCCTCGCTGGCACCGATACGGCGGGCCACGTGCCCTTGGGACCGGGTCACGGTGAGGCAATGGTTTGCCGGGCGATTGCTATGCCAGCTCACGACGCGCCACGGCCAGGATGCTGCGCGTCAATTCGGTCAGCTGATCGGCGGCCAGCCTGTTGATCTGCCAGAACAAAGCCCTCTCAAAGCCGAGACCGGGGACAAGTTCCACAAGATCCCCGCGTGCAATATGTTCCTCGGCAAGCTTGGCCGGATTCAGCGCCCACCCCATGCCGGCGATGCTGCCCTGCAAGAAGCTTTGCGTCGATGGCAACCAATGCGTCGGAAATGCCAGGTCACGCCCAAAGACCTGGCGGGCCCAAGCATGCTGAAGCCGATCTTTCTGATTGAACGTCAGGGCTGGCGCCAACTGGAATGAGCCTGCGGTGACCCCATCTGGAAAGTGCCGAGCGACAAATTCGGGACTGGCCGTGGCCTTGTACCACAGCGCCCCAAGTGGTGTGACGCGGCACCCCTGCACTGGGCGCTCCAGCGACGTCACCGCGGCAAGCACGCGCCCGCGCCGCAACCAATCCGCCGTGTGCTCCTCGTCGTCGATGGAGACATTCATCAAGTAATCACTGGATTTCGCAAAGCTCGCAATGGCGTCGAGGAACCAAGTTCCCAGGCTATCGGCGTTCGTGGCCACATTGATCGTCACCCGCGGCATGGCTTCGCCAGGCGCGGAAAGCTCTGGCAGATGCTCCAACAGGTCTTTTTCCAGCATCCCGACGCGTTCCATGTGCCGGCACAGCCAGAGGCCCTTGTCAGTCGCGACACAAGGTACACCGCGTTCGATCAACACGGTACCGATCCGTTCCTCGAAAGTCTTGACCCGCTGAGAAATGGCCGAAGGTGTGACATTGAGGGTCGCGGCCGCCCTTTCAAAGCTGCCGGTCCGGACAATTGCCATGACGGCACGGGCTGCCGCATAGTCGATCATGAGTTAGAATTCCTTAAGATGGATAAGTAGCCTTAATTTGTCTAATCCGCTCACCCGTAATAGCACAAGGCAGGCATTAGCGGAGCGGACCGACCCTCATGAACTTTTATGTATTTCTGACCGGCATCATGATGAGCCTCGGGCTTATCGTGGCCATCGGCGCGCAGAATGCGTTCGTCCTGCGGCAGGGCCTGCGAGGAGAGCATGTGTTGGCGGTTTGCCTTGCCTGCGCACTATCCGATGCAGTCCTGATCACCATCGGCGTAACCAGTTTTCAAACCGTGTCTGACTGGCTGCCGTTGCTGGAACCGATCATGCGCTATGGCGGCGCCGCATTTTTGATCTGGTACGGTGTCAGAAGTTTTCTGTCAGCTTTGCGTTCGAACGCAACACTTGAGGCAGCGTCGTCCGACGGTGTGAGCGACATGATGCGAACCCTGATCGCATGCCTCGCCATCACCTGGCTGAACCCGCATGTCTATCTGGATACCGTCGTGTTGCTTGGGACAATCTCCACACAGTTCGGCAGCGACACGGCCTCTTTCGCACTCGGTGCGATCCTGGGGTCCTTCATCTTTTTCTTCGCACTCGGCTACGGAGCAACCTGGCTGCGACCGGTTTTCGAAAGCCCGACTGCCTGGCGTATCCTCGAAATGGTCATAGCGCTGGTAATGTGGACAATTGCAGCAACCCTGCTGGTCGGCTCTTGAAGACGGTCACCAAGGCCGGTCTTTCAACACAGACTGAGAAGTTGTCGACATCGACGCCCGCCGAGCGCTCGAGCGAGGGGTCAAAATGTGGACACGCTGCGCAACCCATCCCCCATCTGCAACAAAAACACTCCGCAGCGCCCGCGCATGGCGCCGCTTGGCCCGCAACACACCGGAATGAAGACGACCCCCAGGGTCGAATTGCAATGAACTCTGCGATGGCGAGGCTACCCACACGGCGTTGACCGTCGATATCCTGCGCAGCATCTCAGAGGTTCTGGGCGAAGACGCACTCGAGCGGATCATCGACGCCCGCGAGTCAACGACCCAAGCCCTTTACAAGGAGGCCATGGCCGGATGCGAAACCCTTGGCGCACGGGTCGAGAAGCTGGCGGAGATACGCAATCTGGAGGGTTACATGGCGGTGGCCGAGCGCGACGAAACCGGTGAATTGTGTCTTGTCGAAAACCATTGCCCGAGCTGCGCTGCAGCGTCCTTTTGTCAGGGATTTTGCCGCGCCGAGCAGGCGGTCTTCGAGGCCGTGCTTGGCGATGGCGTGTCGGTCTAACGGGTCGAGCATATCGTCGGCGGTGGCCGTCGCTGTACCTATGTCATCCGCGAGACCACCCCATGACCGCAGTATAACCGTAAAAAGCGGCTCCCCCTAGGGCCAAGGATATCTGGGGCGTAATTGCAGACGCTCGACTGGCACGTGAGCGCGGGCCTATTGGTCACAAGCCCTTGTCTGTCCGCAGGGACTGCGCCAGACGCCGGATTCTGATGGCCCGGTTAAGTTCGCCGCCGAAAATCAGGATCAGGGCCGCGAGATACATGAAATAAAGCGCTGCAATGATTCCCGCGAGGCCCGCATAGTAGCTCGCATAGGCCGCGAATTTGGCCAGATAGACCGAGAAGGCCGCAGTCAGGACAATCCATCCGCAAACTGTAAAGAGCACGCCCGGCCAAACGCTGGAGAACCGGGTGCGGCGTGCAGGCAGAATGACGTGCGCCGCAAACAGCAAGGAAAGGAAGATGATCCCGGCCGCCGGGTAGCGGATGAGACGGACCGTGACAGAAGCTGGATCGAACCCAGGCATGAGCTGATGCAGCCATGAGCCCGCCCTGGGCGCCAGCACCAACAGGTAACCTACCATAACGAGGGCAAATCCTGAAATGAGGACCACGCCGGCCTGGATCACGTAGATCAGGATACCCGAGCGCGTTTCCCTAATGCCATAGGCGCGGTTCAGACCCACGCGCACACCGTCCACCCCACCAACCGCGAACCAGACAGTCAGCAGGATACCGATGCTTAACACGCCGCCACGCTGCGCGGTCATGACCTTCTCCACTTCCGAGACGATCGGATCGGCGATGACCGGCGGCACGATCTCGATCAGGAAAGCAGTCAGGTCGTCCGCCATTGAGCGGTCGCCGATGAAGGCCGTCAGCGAACTCGTAAAGATCAGAAACGGAAAGATCGCCAGCAGCATGCGAAAGGCCACGTTGCCGGCAAGACCGAAGGCGTCGTCGCTCCACAGCCGCAGGACAGCTTCGCGGGCCACTGCCACGGCCACACGCCAACCCGACCCCGTTAGCAGAACCTCAGGGCGTTCACTGACAACGCCGTGGGTCAGGACGGTGTCGCGGAGGGTCTGGTGATCGCGGTTGGGGCTCATTCGCATCTTTCTTTCGTACAAGGCGAGGCGACAGGTAGTTGTAGATCGCGACTTTCCCAGCATATCAGCTCATCCGGAAATCACATTAGTTTGCCACAGCGCGCTTTACCTGTGCATCAAGGGCTGGTCCATCGACGCAGGCTTGACGTGCCCCCGGACGTGATTGGATGGTTGATCCGGCACTTGCCGCCAGAACATTTCATGTCGGCCATCCTCCCGGTCGTGCAGCGCGGCAAAACCTGGGATACCGCCTATGGCACCTGCTGTTGAGCAAAACGCATTTTCAAGAGCCGTAAGAGCCGTGCGCACCATTTCTGATGAGCGAACGCGCGCATTTCAAGCGCGATCCGAGCCAAACGTCTTGCGCCGCAGCAAAGTGACAAGGGGATGTCTACGCGCCACCCCGGCACATCGGAGCCGGTGTGCCACTGTTTTGCGCTCACCTCACCACCTCGGCGGCATTGGCACCCTGCGGCCGAACGGTAGACCCAGATGACCGATACAAGGCGATACCCCCTTCCCCTGAACAGACCGCGCCAGACAGCACGTAACCTCGTGAAGCTCTGCCGATCACTTTTCCAACCGCAGGAGTTCTTCATCAACCGGACGAACGAAGAACAGGAACACGTCGTCGATGCGAGGGTGTCTGCGATGTTCAAGCGCGAGCGCCCGACTTCAGCAACCGCTGAAAGTCCACCCGATCCACGTTCACGACGACCTCACTGGTGGCACGACCGGTGGGCTGGGATCGGGCCTGCCGTCGGTGGAAGCAGGTCATTTTTCACATTATGACCCATGCGCGATACTTCTGCGCAGGACCTTGGGGCCAACGGAGTGCGGATGGCGGCGCAGCTGCCAGCACCGCCATCTGCGCGTGTTCAGATACGTTTTCATGGTGCGCGCCGGGATCGACCGATCACCTCGGGTGGCCACGCTGAATGACCCTCAGCAAGGCGCGAAGCGCCTCCGGCAACTGCCGACGGCTGGGATAGTATAGGTGGAAGGCGGGCCTCATCGACCACCACTCGGGCAGGACATGGACCAGGCGACCATCGGCGAGCTGCGGACGGATGCGGTCTTCGAGCGTGTAGCAGATCGCACCGCCGGTTTCGGCGATGTCGAGCGACATGGTCGTCTCGTTGACGATGACTGCCCAGTCGAGCGGCAGCACGACCTCCTCGCTGCCGCGCTCCAGCTCCCAGTTGTAGATCCGCCCGGTTCCCATCCGCAGTCCGATGCAGCGGTGCGCCCTCAGATCATCGGGATGATGCAGCGGCGGCGCTGCGGCCAGGTATTCGGGCGAGGCGACCGCCAGCCAGCGAAGGTCCGGTCCCAAGGGCAGCGCGATCATGTCCTCGGGGACGGTGCCGCCATAGCGGACACCGGCATCGAAGCCTTCCTGAACGATGTCGATCACGTGGTCGTTGATGTCGATTTCGACCCGGACCTCGGGAAAGGCACGCATGTAGTCGGCAAGCACCGGGGCCAGGACCAGGCGGGCGGCGTCAGTGGGCACGTTGAGCCTGAGGTTGCCGGCAGTTCGGTCGCGGTAGCGGTTCAAACCTTCGAGGCCAGCCTCGATCGCCTCCAACCCCGCCTGAACATCGGTCAGCAGTTCGCGCCCGGCCTGGGTCAGGGTCACGCTGCGGTTGGTACGGTTGAACAGGCGCACGCCCTGCCGCTGCTCGAGCCCGCGCATCGCATGGCTGAGCGCAGATGGTGACAGGTCAAGCTCGGCCGCGGCCTTCCTGAATCCGCCTGACTCGGCGATGACGCGAAAGAAATTAAGGTCGCCCAGATCGGTGCGGTTGAGGTTGATGGCAGCTCCTTTGTGCCCATGTAGCACGCTTTGATGTGAAATTCATTCATCATCGCGTGCAATTCTGTTCGCCTAATCGAGATAGGGTCGCGCCTCTATGTCTTGCTCCGAATCCAAGACAGGCGCCCCGAATGACTATCATCGCGGCACAGATCGTCCTCGCGCTCGGGGGGTGTTCCTCGGAACCGCCGAATTCGCGGCCATGGGGCTGCTGCCGTCGATTGCCGAGACCCACGCGGTGGACATGCCTACGGCTGGCAATCTGGTAAACCTTTACGCCCTTGGCGTGGTCGTGGGTGCGCCGCTGCTGACCGTGCTCACCGCGCGGATGGAAAAGCGCAAGCTGCTGATGGGGCTGGCTCTGCTGATCGTGCTGGGTAACGCCGGTTCGGCACTGGCGCCGAGCTTCGGACTGAATGAGCTGGCGCGCTTCGTCGCGGGGCTGCCGCATGGGGCCTATTACGGTGCGGCGGGCCTCGTGGCGGCATCCCTCGTGCCGCGCGAGAAGCGCACGCAGGCCATCGGCCACGTCATGCTGGGGCTTGACGCCGCGAACGTGGCGGGCGTGCCTCTGGTGACATGGATGGGTCAGGTCTTTGGCTGGCGCTCGGCCTTCGGGCTGGTGGCGGCAGGCGGTGTGCTGCTCTTCGTGCTGCTGCCGCTCGTGGTGCCGACGCGGCCTGCGGAAAAGGACGCGTCTCCTCTGTCGGAGCTTTCGGCCTTCGGCTCGATGCAGGTCTGGCTGACGCTGGCGACGGCGGCCATCGGCTTTGGCTGCATGTTCGCGGTCTACAGCTACATCAGCTCGACGCTGACCGAGGTGACCCGCCTCGCCGAGGCGCAGGTGCCATGGATGCTGGCCCTGTGGGGGCTGGGCATGGTCGTCGGCAACACCGCCGGGGGCTGGCTCGCGGACAAGTCCCTGACCCGCGCGATTCTTGGCTTCTTCGTCTGGACCATCGCGACGCTGGCGCTGTTTGCCGCCGTGGCCAGCTCGGTCTGGCTGGCGGGACTTTCGCTCTTTCTCGTGGGCATCGGATTTGCCCTGGTCCCTGCGCTGCAGGCCCAGCTGATGGACGCAGCGCCGCGAGTGCAGTAGCTGGCCTCCGCCATGAACCACTCCGCCTTCAACCTGTCGAACGCCATCGGCGCATGGACAGGCGGATTGGCCATCTCCGCAGGGCTCGGCTGGGCCGCCACCGGCTACGTCGGCGCCGCCCTGGCGCTGGTGGGCCTCGTCATCTTTGTCTTTGCCCAGAAACTTGACCGAAAGGACTGATCAATGCCCCGTATGAAAGACACCCTCGCCCCCGGTTCCGTCACCGTCATCACCGGCGCCGCTAGGGGCATTGGCGCCGCCATCGCCACAAATCTCGCGGCGCGCGGATTGAAGCTTGCGCTGTTTGATCGCGATGCAGAGGCGCCAGAGGCGCTCGCCGGCCGCCTCGACACCGAAGTACTGACCGTCACCGGCGACGTTTCCCTGGCCGAGGATTGTGAACGCCTGCACCGCGCCGTGACCGACCGCTACGGCGCCCCCCACCTGCTGATCAACAATGCCGGTATGATGCACCGCCCCGGACCTTGGGCGTCGCCGGAGGAATGGCGCGAGGTGCTGGACGTGAACTTTACCTCGGCCCTGCGGATGCAGCACCTCTTCGTGCCGGATATGATCGCAGGCGATCAGCCCGGGGTCATCGTCAACCTAGGCTCCAAGGAAGGAATCACGACCCCGCCTGGGCAGGCCGCCTATTCGGTTGCCAAGGCCGGGATCAAGGTCCTGACCGAGCAGCTGGACCACGCGCTGCGCACTGCCACCGACGGCCGCCTGTCGGCGCACCTGCTAGGGCCGGGCTACACCTACACGCCGATGAACTTCCCTGACACGCAACCTGGCGACGGCAAGCCAGACGCCCCGTGGTCGGCCGAACAGATGGTCGATTACTTCATGGCACGGCTGCAGAACGGCGACTTCTACATCCTCTGCCCGGATAACGAGGTGACGCCCGCGATGGATGCCAAGCGCATCCGATGGGCCGCCGAGGACATGGTGCTGAACCGCCCGGCGCTGTCGCGCTGGCACCCCGAGTACAAGGAGGACTTTTCGCAATGGATGAAATCGTGAAACCCCGCGCACTCATCACCGACGGCTCCGCCGGGATCGGCCTCGAAATCGCGAAACTGCTGGCCGAGTACGGTCACGACCTGATCATCACCGGCTCCAGCGCCCGCGTGCAGGACGCGGCGGACAGCCTGCGGACCCTCGGGGCGGATGTCCTTGCCGTCCGGTCGGACCTGTCGCGGCAGGACGGCGTGCGCGAGGTGGTGCAGGCCGTCCGCGGGGCCGGGCCGCTCGATGTCATGGTGCTGAACGCCGGAATCGCAGTCGGCGGCGCCTTTCTCGACATCGCGCTGGAGCGGCACTTGCAGCTGCTGGACCTGAACATCGGCTCGACCGTGCGGCTGTGTCATGCGCTTGTGCCCGAGCTGATCGAAACCCGCGGCAAGATCCTCATGGTCAGCTCGATCTCGGCCCTTGGGCCCTACGCCCTACGCCCTATGAAAGCGTCTATGGCCCTTCGAAGGCCTTCATGTCGTCGTTCGACCTTGGTCTTCGCGAAGACCTGCGCGACACCGGGGTCAGCGTCACGCTGCTGCATACCGGTGCCACCGCGACCGAATTGCACCACCGCGCCGGCATGGATGCAACCCACTTTGGTGACAACAGCTGGAAGAACGATCCGGTGCTGGTCGCCCGTCAGGGGGTCGAGGCGATGCGGAACGGCGTGAACAGCGTCATCGGCTGCGATGAGGCGACGCAGAAGGCCGGGGCCGAGCGCAAGTTCCAGTCCGAAGAGGACAAGGCGCGCCATCACGCCGAACACACACGGCCGCCCGCGGCCAAGTGAAGGAGAACAAGATGCACAACGTAACCGCAAACGGTGCCGCGATCCCCGCACTGGGCTTCGGCACCTTCCGGATGGAGGATGCAGAGGTGGCCGCCGTGCTGCCCGAGGCCCTGAGACTGGGCTTCCGCCACATCGACACCGCCCAGGTCTACGGCAACGAGGCCGCCGTGGGCGCCGCAATCCGTGCCTCAGGCGTGCCGCGGGACGAGATCTTCCTGACGACGAAAGTCTGGGTCACCGAGTTCGCCAAGGCCGATTTCCTGCCCGCCGTCGAGGAGAGCCTGAAAAAGCTGGGCGTCGACCACGTCGACCTGCTGCTGCACTGGCTGCATCGCAACGACACCCCGCGTGCGATGCAGATTGCCGAACTGAACAAGACAGTGGCAAAGGGCATGGCCCGCCACATTGGCGTCAGCAACTACAACGCCGCCAAGATGCATGAGGCGGCTGAACTGTCCTATGCGCCGCTGACCGCCAACCCGGTGGAGTACCACCCCTATCTCTCGCAGGCCGCGATCCTGAAGGCCTGCAAAGAAATGGGCATGGCGTTGACCGGGTATTATGGCATGGCCGACGGCCTCGTGCCGCAAGACGAGGTCCTGAAAGACATCGGCGCCGCGCACGGCAAGACAGCCGCCCAGGTCGCCCTGCGCTGGCTGGTCCAGCAGCCGCGCGTCGTGACCCTGTCAAAGACCGCGAAGCTCAAGCGGCTACCCGAGAATTTCGGTATCTTCGACTTTGACCTGAGCGCCGCCGAGAGGTAGGCCATCCACGACCTCGCCCGCCCCGAAGGGCGGATCATCTCGCCGGAGGACATGTCCCCCGAATGGGACTGACGTCTGTCGCTATCGGCTCTGGGCGCAAACATGCCGCACAGAAGGGGTCGACAAGGTATCAACGAACAAGAACGTTCGTTGATACACATGCCCACTTGGCAGAGTCAGCGCTTTGTCACCCTACCTGTTGTGAGTAGGCATGGCAGCCACCCGGCGCACGCCCTGCCTTGGTGTTCCGACAGGTTTGGGCCCTCACCCTGCGAATGCATTCACTGAAAACTCTCGGCAGAGCCATCGCAGCAAGTCACGATCCGGCTAGCATCGGCCTGTCGCGGTATTCGCAGAAATACCTTGAACCGATAGGACACCGACGCCAGACTGCTTCTTGCCGATACCATCAAGGAAGACGCTTCAGCAGGCACCCCGGCAGACCCTCGACATCCACCTTCGGCAATATGGTTTGATCATAATACCCAAGCCCTACAAAAGCATCGAAAAAAAGGTGGCGTCAGGCCATGCACTTCTCAAACCAACTCAATCTGCGCCCTATTGAGTATGGTTGCCATCGGGCATCCGCGACGCCGAAATTCTCTTGCTTTTGCTGGGCGTTCAAGCGGCCTGCTCCGGCGTCTTTTGGGAATCGCCGAGACAATTGAAACTAAATTGAACATCGTTCAATTGTCGCGTATCTTGGTTGGGAAAGTACTGACGGCATGTGCTCTGGTTTATCACGCACCTGCCCGCTGCCCCTTGGCCATCTCAATCATGGACATTCCGCATGACCTCACTCCCGACTTCTCCCGCTGACCTTAGTGCGACCGAGGCGCGCGACCTCATCGGCAGACGCGCCCTCTCCAGCAAGGAACTGGCCGAGGCCTGCATTGCCCGGGTCGAGGCAATCGACCACGCGGTCAACGCCCTTGTCGCGCGAAATTTCGAGACGGTGTTGGCGGGCGCCAAGGATGCGGACGAATCACTCGCGAAAGGTGACCCTCTTGGACCGCTGCACGGATTGCCTTTTGCGGTAAAGGACATGATTGATGTCACGGGCCTGCCGACGACCTTCGGGTCGGAGCTGTTTGCCGGCGCTATCGCAAAGGGCGACGATCCGATCGTTGCCGCGATGCGCCGCGCCGGAGGCCTGCCCCTGGGCAAGACCAACAACCCGGAGTGGAGCGCTGGCGGCAATACGCGCAACCGGGTCTATGGCGCGACGGCCAACCCCTATGACCTGACGCGCACCTGCGCGGGTTCGTCGGGGGGATCGGCGGTGGCGCTGGCCTGCGGTTATGCTCCACTGGCGACCGGATCGGACACGGGCGGATCGCTGCGCAATCCAGCGGCCTATTGCGGGGTCGTCGGCTTTCGCCCCAGTCCCGGCGTGGTGCCGGGACAGTCGCGCGGCATGGGGTTCATTCCGCTGTCGACCTCTGGCCCGATGGCGCGCAACGTGGCCGATGCAGGGCTGATGCTGTCGGTGCTGGCGCGACCGGACGCGCGCGACCCCTATACCACGGTGATCGACGGGCAGACATCCTGGGATCCTGCGGGGTTTGCCGCCCTGCCCCGGCGCGACCTGTCGTCGCTACGCGTTGCCATGAGCGAAGATTTCGGCTTTGCCCCGACCGAAGCGCTGGTGCGTCGCCAATTCCGCAAAGCCACCGCCGCACTGGCTCCGTTCCTTGGGCGGGCCGAGGAGACGACCCCCGATTGCACCGGCGCAGACCGCATCTTTGCCGTACTGCGCGGGGTGCTGTTCGTCGGCCAGCATGGCGCTCGGCTGGATGCGCACCCGGACAAGATAGGCCCGAATGTCACCGAGAACGTCATCGAGGGGCGCAGCTTTACCGCCGACGACATCGCCTGGGCTCTGAGCCAGCAGAGCGCGTTTTACCTGCGCTGGCAGGACTGGTTCCGCGACTGGGATGTCATCGTTACCCCCGCCGTCACGATCAGCCCGCGCGACTGGCACGAGTTGTACCCTGCCGAGATCGACGGCGTGGCGACGCAGAGCTATTATCACTGGCTGGCGATGGCCTATGCCTCGTCCCTCGCTGGGCATCCCTCGATCACGATCCCATGCGGGCACGACGAAAACGGCATGCCCTTCGGCTTGCAGATCATCGGACGACGCCACGCCGACCGCGACGTTCTGGCGGTTGCGGCCGAGGTCGAGGCTGTGCTGGCCGGGCTGTCGGACTTCGCACCGAAAGGTCCGGATCTGGCCGCCCTTGCCGCCGCGCGCCCGCTGTCGGAATCAGAGGGCTTCCTGAGCTTCTGAGCCAAGACATAGAATTGAAAAAGGGCGTCCGGAGGGGCGCCCTTTTTTGGTGCTGGTGCGGGATCGATCAGTCTGGAGCGTAGTCGCCGACCATATCGCGCAATTCGGTGATGCGGGCAGCGTCGACGTCGGTCAGCAGCTCGCCCATGCCGTCGGTGGCGGACTTGAAGGTCGCGAGCTCTTCTGCGGTGGGTTCATAGACGGCGATCCCAGCCATTTCGAGGTCGGCTTTCGACGTTTCCTGCGTGGCATCGACCCAGGCATAGACATCCTCGAGCGCCGCTTCGGAGGCCGCGTTGACCTGCGCCTTTTCCGCGTCCGACAGCCCGTCCCACCAGGCCGAAGACGCCAGCGCGATACGGGCCGAGATGATCACCCGCGCATCGGTGAAGTTGGAGAAGAGGTCCGCTTGACCAAAGGCCAGCGGTACGACCGATGCGTTGACATAGCCATTTGCGATGCCCGTTTGCAGCGCGTTCGGCACTTCGGAGAAGGGAATGACGACGCCGCTTGCACCCATCATCTTGAACATTTCCAGCTGGTTGGCATCCAGCGCGCGCATCCGCAGACCTTCCATGTCCTTGACTGAGCGGACCTCTTTCTGGTTGTTGAAGATGCCCAGCATGCCACCGGTCGGCACGACGGCCAGAATGTGCATGCCCTCTGCCGCCAGCTTTTCGTTGACCGTATCCAGGTAGTCGCTTTCGTCGAAGAACTTGTGCACGTGCTGCGAGCTGTCAAAGGTATAGGGTAGCTGCATCACCCGCATTTCCGGGACAAACTGGTAGGACATGGCGTAGTTCGACATCGAAACGTCCAGGATGCCCGAACGGACCTGGTCCAGCCGGTCATCCTCACCGCCCAGGGAATCGCGGGGGAAGGTCTCGGTCTCCCATCCCTCAGCCTTGAGGGCGGTGAGCAGGTTGTCGACGTAGCGATAGCTGCCTTGGGTGTCGCGATCCGGGGTTGCGTCCAGCGCCACCGCGATGGATTGCGCCTGAACAGAGGTCGTTAGGGCCAAGGCGAAAAGGCCAGCAGTGCAGAGAACGTGAAGTTTCATGGTCTACTCCGAATGGTTGGTTTCATATTGGTCGGCGAAAGCGATTTCACGGGCCAACACGCGTGGCGACACCAGCGCGCCAAGTCCGGCCAGCCCGTGCAGCAGGATCAGAAGGATGGTGACCGGCAGGGCGGAAGCCATCCAGGCTGTCGAAATCTCAAGCCCTTCGGAGGTGCGGCCAAGCTGGCGCAAAACGAAGGGAAAGCTGTACCAGAGCACCGGCACGAAAAATGCCCAGGAGGCGACGAGGCGCGCCACCACCTGCACCTTCTGTCGCCAGATCACCTTGGCGGGCGGGGTGACCATCGCCGGGTCGGCATGGGCGTGAAATGCGCATGAGGCGCCCAGCAGACCACCCCAGACCATCAGCCAGCGCGCCAGCTCCTCTGTCCAGAAGGGTGGCGAGGCGAAGGCGTAGCGCGCCACCACCTGCAGCATCATCGTCAGCAGCATCCCGAAAAAGCAGAAGGCGGCCAGGCGCAGCGCAAGAAAGTTCAGCGCTGCGGAAAGGGCATAGAGCGCCTCGGAGAGTCGGATCATCGTGGCGTCCTCCCTAATTGATGAAGCCGGCAAGGCGCGGCAGGAACAGGCTGATTTCAGGCACGAAAGTCAGCACCAACAGCACGACCACCTGCATCAACAGGAAGGGTGCAGCAGCCTTGGCGATGCCCCAGTACGGCACCCCCGACACGGTCGAGACCACCAGAAGCGCGGCTCCGAAAGGTGGCGTGACGATGCCGAGCATAAGGTTCACCACCAGCACGACGCCGAGATGGATCGGATCCGCACCCATTGCGATGCCGGCGGGCACGAACAAAGGCACCAGCAACGCCAGTGCGATCGGCACCTCTAGAAACATCCCCGCCACTAGAAAGACGGCATTCAGCAGCAGCAGGTACTTCCAGCCCTCGAACCCGAACCCGATGACCATCTCCGCCAGCAGGGTCGGCAATTTCTCCAGCCCCGCGAGGTAGCCGAAGATCGCCACTGCCGAGAGCAGAATGAAGATCGAACCTGACAGGATCGCTGTACGCTCAAAGCTTTCGACCAGCAGGCGCAGGTTCATGTTGCCATAGATCATGCCCGCGATGATCGAACAGCAGACAGCGAGGCCCGCGGCCTCGGTCGGGGTCATGATGCCGAAGACGATGCCCGACAGAATGATTACCGGAATGACTGTCGCGGGAAGCGCATGGACGAAGCGGCGGAAAACCTCGCGCGCGGGCAGACGTTCGCCTGCAGGGTGATCGTAGCGATGTGCCAGAAAGGCGTTGGTGGCGAACAGGGCCACCGCCATGAACAGTCCCGGCAGTATCCCCGCCACGAACAGCGCCGCGACAGAGGTGTTCATCAATGCGCCGTAGAAGATCATGATGATCGAAGGAGGAATGATCGGCCCGATGACTGAGGACGCCGCCGTGATTGCACCGGCGTAGTTGGCGCTGTAGCCCGCCTTGCGCATCGCGGGCACCAGAGTGTTGGATACGGAGGCGGCATCGGCCATAGCCGAGCCGGAAATTCCCGCGAAGAACACCGAGGTCAGGATGTTTACATGCCCAAGCCCCCCCTTCAGCCGTGCCATCAACCCCATCGACAGATCGACCAGCGCCTTGGTCACCCCGGCGCGGTTCATGATCTCGCCCGCCAGAATGAACAGCGGCATCGACATGATCGAGAACAGGTCGATGTTGGCGATGATGCGTTGCGGCGCGGCGGCCAGAAAGCGCGCGCGATCCGCCGCGACGAACGACAGGATCGAAGCCGCGCCGATCAGATGCGCCAGAACCGCTCCCCCCATGAGAAGGCAGACAGAAAAGATGAGTATCGAAATGGCGGCCATCGCGGCTCTCCGTTGTTCGGCTGAGGGCGTGATCGGATCGCGCCACCTCGGTCGCAGTGCTGTTGATCTTTTAATTGAACGGTGTTCAATAAGATGGCAAAAGGATTCTGCGGCTGGCAAGGAAATTCCCGAGTTTGCCCGAAAATTAATCAGGAGTGGCCATTTTGCCGGAAAATGACGATCCCAAGCCAAGGAGCAAGCTGCGGGGCCGCGCGGCGGCCATCGGCCTGACCAAGGCGCAGGTGATCGCAGCTGCGCTGGCACAGATTGATGAAAAAGGGCTGCAGGCATTTTCGATGCGCGAGCTTGCGCGCTCGCTCGACGTTTCACCGGGTAATATCTACTTTCACCTGGGCGGCGCGAAGGAAGACCTGTTTGCCGAGATTTCCGGGGCGCTTACGGCATCGGTATCTGAGAATATCGACGCTGGTATGCCTTGGCAGGACCGGTTGCGGCAGGTGTTTCTGGCCTATCGCGATACGGTGGGTACCCATCCCAATTTGGCGCCGATGCTGGGTGCCCAGATGAAATCGAACGGCGTGGCCAACCTCGCCTGGGTCGAAACGGTGCTTGGTGCGCTCGGCGACGCCGGATACCACGGGCAGGCGCTGCGTGATGCCTTCAACGCGCTGATCGGCGGGCTCGGCGGTTTCATCACGATGGAATTCGCCCCCGCCCCCAGTGAAAAAGCCCGAGAATGGGAAGAGCTGTTCGCCGCCCGTGTCGCAGCCATCGACCCCGAACTGTACCCCCGCACCCATGCAGTGCTGCCAGAGCTTTCCAACCGCATCTTCGTGCTGCGCTGGCAGAATGGCACGAATGTCTCCTATGCGGGTGGCTACGAATTGCTGCTGAACCTGCTGATCGACGGGCTGGCGGCACATGCGCCGCGCGGGCCCGACACCTCTTCCCCGACCGACACGACCAACTGAAAAGGACATCCCATGACCACGATTGCCAATCTTCCCTTCTCGAAAGTCCGCCGCAGCGGTGGCACCGTCTATCTTTCGGGCGAACTGGGCTTTGACGCCGATGGCAGCCTGCCCGCCGGCATCGAAGCACAGACCCGAAACTGTCTTCAGCGCATCAAGGCGACGTTGCAGGCCGAAGGACTGGATATGGCGAATGTGCTGTCGTGCACCTGCTATCTGACGGACAAGGCCGATTTTGCCGCCTTTAACACAACCTATGCAGAGTTCTTCGCCGATCCCAAGCCGGTGCGCACGACCGTGGAAAGCGGGCTGATGATTGACGCCTGCGTCGAGATCACCGTGATCGCCGAGGCATAAGCCCATCCTATCGGCGCGTGCGCCAAATTTGAGAGGCATTGGCTGATGTCCGAAATCCTCGTTCTGGGCGCTGGAATGGTCGGCGTTTCGACAGCGCTGGCCCTACAGGCGCGCGGCCATGCGGTAACGTTGGCTGATCGCCGCGCTCCAGGTCTTGAAACCAGCTATGGCAACGCCGGGGTCATCCAGGTTGAGGCGGCTGAACCCTATCCGATGCCGCGCGATCCGATGACATTGGCGCGCATGGCCTTGGGGCGCAGCAATGACATCGCCTATTCGCCTGCCGGGCTGCTGCACCAGTCGGGCGCGTTGTGGCGCTATTTCCGCGCCTCGGGGCCGCGCCGGCACAAGGTCGTGTCGCAGATCTACAGCCAGCTGACGGCGCGCGCGACCGCTGATCACCAGCCGCTGATCACCGCCTCGGGCAGCGAGAACCTGATCGCGCGCGACGGTCTGGCGCTGCTGTTTCGCAAAGCGATCGACTTTGACGCCGCGGCCCGCGCGGCCGAGCATCTGCGTGCCGCCTACGGTGTTGCCTCGCGCGCGGTGGACGGCAAAGCGTGGCAGCGCGAAGAACCCGCGCTGCGCCTGACCCCGGCAGGCGCAGTGCATTATACTGGTAGTTGGAGCGCCTCGGACCCCGGAGGACTGACAGCGGCCTATGCGGACCTGTTCGAACGACAGGGCGGGCGCATCCTGCTGGCCGATGCGAAAACGCTGCTGCGCACTGGCAGCGGCTGGCAGATCGACGGCCCCGATGGTCCGATCACGACCAAGGCCGCGGTACTCTGCCTTGGCCCCTGGACCGGCAGTTATCTGCGCCGTTTCGGCCTGCGGGTGCCGATGGTGCTGAAGCGCGGCTACCACGCCCATTACGACGCCCCGCTGCGCCCGCGCCGCCCATTTCTGGACGCCGACAACGGTGTTGTCCTGTCACCGATGACGCGCGGATTGCGGATGGCCAGCGGTGCCGCGCTGGTGCCGATGGACGCTGCTGCCGATCCGCGCCAGCTGCGCCGCGCCGAAGCCGCAGTCGGCACGCTGATCGAACTTGGCCCGCGGCTGGAGGAACCCCAGTGGGTCGGCACACGGCCCTGCCTTCCAAGCATGTTGCCCATGGTCGGCGCAATCCCCGCGCAATCTGGCCTTTGGGTGAATTTTGGTCATGGACATCAAGGTTTTACCCTTGGCCCGACCACCGCGACACTGTTGGCCGATGCCTTTGAGGGCGCGCCCTCAGAACTGCAAAAGGCGCTGTCGCCCGCAGTGCAGATGATCTGACCCCTTTCCGACGGTAACCCGGAGACGCCCATGCCGACCGACCTTGCCTTGACCACCGACACTTCGCTTGATCATGCGCTGCAAGTGGCCATCGCGTGCTACCGCGCCCGCAATCCGGGCAGTGCCGAGATGCTGGAGCGCGCCCGTCAGGTGCTGCCCGGGGGCAATACTCGTAGCTCACTCTGGGCCAATCCATTTCCGCTGTGCATTGCGTCCGGTCAGGGCTGTCACATCCGCGACGTCGACGGGAATGACTATGTCGACATGCTGGGTGAGTTCACCGCCGGAATCTTCGGCCACTCCTCTCCCGTCCTCGCCGAGGCGATCGCGACCGCCCACGCCCGCGGGATCAATCTGTCGTCACATACCCCCTATGAGGTCGAGCTGGCCGAGCGGCTCTGTGCGCGCTTTCCGTCCCTCGAGAGGCTGCGTTTCGCCAATTCCGGGACCGAGGCGAACCTGATGGCGCTGATGGCCGCGCGGCTGGTCACGAAGCGGGACCGGATCGTGGTGTTCCGGGGCGGCTATCACGGTGGGGTGCTGACTTTCGGGGACGGGGTGTCGCCCGTCGATGTGCCGTTCGACTATGCCTGCCTGCCATATAACGACATCGCCGCCGCCGAAGCCGAGTTCGCCCAGAGCGGCGCACGAATCGCGGCGGTACTGGTTGAGCCGATGCAGGGTGCCGGGGGCTGCGTGCCCGGCGATCCCGCGTTTCTGGCAGCGCTGCGCCGGTTGAGCGAGGCGCACGGCGCGATCCTGATCTTTGACGAGGTGCAGACGGCGCGCATGTCGGTTGGCGGCGCACAGGCGCGGCTGGGTATCATCCCGGACATGACAACTCTGGGTAAGATTTTTGGCGGCGGGCTGGCCTTCGGCGCCTTTGGCGGGCGAGCCGAGATCATGGACCGTTTCGATCCCGCGCGCGCCGATGCCCTGCCCCATGCGGGCACCTTCAACAACAACAGCCTGACCATGGCGGCGGGGGTGGCGGCGATTGACCACTACCTCGGGGCGGAGGCGCTGGAGGCGCTGTTTCAGCGCGGCGAAGACCTGCAGCGGCGGTTGACGGCGGTATTTGCCGAAACCGGTTTGCCATTTGCCGTCACCGGTATGGGCGCGATCATGAACCTGCATGCCCGCAGTGGCGAGGGTGCTGCGACAGACCGCAAGTTGCTGTCCCTTCTGCATTTCAGGATGCAGGAACGGGGCTACTATTTTGCCGCGCGTGGTCTGATCGCCCTGTCGTTGCCGGTCGGAGAGAATGAGATCCGCGGTTTTCTGACGGCTATTGAACAGGGGTTGCAGGCATGAAGCCGGCCTTCGATATCGTCATCCGGGGCGGTCGGGTGATGGACCCTGAAACCGGCTTCGACCAGATTGCCGATGTCGCCATTCGCGGCGCAGCGGTGGTTGCCATTGGCCGCGACCTGCCCGAAGGGCGCACCGAACTGGATGCGGTCGGGCGGATCGTCGCACCTGGGTTCGTTGACATCCACGCCCATGGCCAGTCGCTGGCCGCCGACCGGATGCAGGCCTTCGATGGCGTGACAACGGCGCTTGAGCTTGAGGTCGGCGCATTGCCAGTGGCCGAGTGGTACGCCACCCAGACCGAGCGCCCGCGGCTGTTGAACTATGGTACGTCGGCTGGGTGGTTGTTCGCCCGCTGCCAGGTGATCGCCGACATGCCCGCCGATGGCACTGTGCCGTCGATGACGCTGATGGGGCGCGGTGCGGACGACCGGCGCTGGTCGCTGGACGCCGCGACCGAGGCGCAGGCAGAGCAGATTGTGACGCTGCTGAAGGGCGGTCTGAAAGAGGGTGGTATCGGCATCGGCATCCCCAACGGCTATGCGCCCGGCGCGGGTGTGAAGGAGCTGACCCGCGTCTGCGCGCTGGCGGCGGAGGCGGGCAGCCTGACTTTTACCCACATCGCCAATGCGTCGAACGTCGACCCGCACAGCTCGCTCGAAAGCTACGTGCGCATCATCGGGCTGGCCGGGGCGACGGGCGCGCACATGCATGTGTGCCATCTGAACTCGACCTCGATTCTGGATGTGAAAAGCGCCGTCGACGTGCTGCAACGCGCTCAGGCACAGGGTCTGCCGATCACCGTCGAAGCCTATCCCTATGGCACCGGATCTACCGTGGTCAGTGCCGGCTTCTTCACCCAGCCAGATTTCGCCGCCCGCACCGGCTCCGATTATGACCAGATCGAACTGGTACGCAGCGGCGAACGGTTCACAAATGTCGAGGCCCTTCGCGCCGCCAGCGCGCGCGATCCCGGCGATCTGATCCTGTGGCACTTCCTGGATACTGAAAACGAACCGGCACATCGCGGCTTGCTGGACCTGTCGGTTACATATCCAGGCGGCAATATCGCGTCGGACGCCCTGCCCTGGACCATGCCTGATGGCAGCTTTTACGACGGCGCCGACTGGCCGCTGCCCGAGGAGGCGACCTCGCACCCCCGTTCCTCCGGGACGTTCACGCGGTTCCTGCGCGATTACGTGCGCGACCGCGCGCTGATCGGACTGATGGAGGGGCTTGCGAAATGCACCCTGCTGCCCGCCCGCGTGATCGAGGAAACTGCACCGCAGATCCGCCGCAAGGGGCGGCTTCAGGTCGGGTGCGACGCCGACGTGGTGGTCTTCGATTTCGATCGGTTGCAAGACCGCGCGACCTTCCGGCAGATGAACCTTACGGCCGAAGGCATGGTGCATGTGCTGGTCAACGGCGTGCCGGTGATCTGCGACGGCGCGCTCGACACGGATGCCGCACCCGGTGTGGCCATCGTCGGGCGGGGCATCGCAGAGGCACGCGCATGAGCGTGCCCGTCATTCTGGTGACCGGCTTTCTGGGCGCGGGCAAGACCAGTTTTATCAATGCCTTGCTGGAAAGCGGCTTGCGCCGCGTCGCCGCCATCGTCAACGATTTCGGCGCCATCAACATCGACGCGGAAATCCTTGAAGGGCGCAGCGATGCGGTGATCGGCCTGGGAAACGGCTGCATCTGCTGCTCTCTTCAAGGTGATCTGCTGCGCAGCCTGAAACTGGTACTGGCACAGCAGCCCGAGGCCATCGTGATTGAGGCCTCGGGCGTATCGGACCCGCGCGGCATTGTCGAAACGCTCTCCGATCCAGTGCTGTGGAACGATGTGCGGCTGGACGCAATCCTGTGCGTCGTCGACGCCCAGGACTTGGCAGACACCCCCGCGCGCGCCGACGATCCGCTGTGGCAGGCACAGGTCGGCGCAGCGGATTACGTCATCCTGTCCAAGACCGCGCTGGCCGATCCTGCAGGGCTGGCGCGCCTGAACACCCGGATCGCTGCCGGATACCGGCTGAAATCCTTCGACGTCGATCGCGACGGGCTGCCGCTGGCAGTGCTGTTCACCGATGCCATAACGCCGCGTGCCCCGTTGCCGCCGGGCCGGGTGCATAGCGCCGAACGCTTCACCGCACTGGACTGGCAGGCCGAAGGGCGTCTGCCCTTCAACGGTTTCCAGCGCCTGATGGAGGATCTGGCGCCGGTGCTGTGGCGTGCCAAGGGCTTTGTCTCGGTGATCGAGCGTCCGGGACCACCGCTGCTGTTCCAGATGGTCGGTCGGCGCGCCGGGTTTGAAACCGGCACCAGCACCCGCACCGGATGCCGGCTGGTGCTGATCGGTGAAACCGACGGCTTTGACGCGGATGCGGCGCGCGCCCGGCTTGACGCCCTGATCCAGCACCCTGACAAGAAAGATTGCAAATGACCGCCCTGTCCCCCTCTGATCTGAAAGGCAAGGTGCAGACCGTCACCGGGCTGGTCGCGCCGCAAACACTCGGCGCGGCCTTGATGCACGAACATCTGTTCATCGACCTGAACCCGCCGAAGTTTCGCACCACCCCCCTGCCCGATGGAGTTTCGGACGCGCCGATCGACCTGTGCAACTGCTTTCGCGCCCGCTATGGGCAGGGCCATTTCACCGACAACTACCGCATCGACGACTTCGCCGTGGTCCGCCACGAGGTCGAGGAAATGCAGCGCGCCGGGGGCCGCACCCTGGTCGATCTGACGGTCGGCGGCCTTGGCCCGCGCCCGCTACTCCTGCGCCGCATGGCCGAGGAAACCGGCGTGCAGCTGGTCATGGGCTGCGGGCATTATGTCGAGGAATACCAGATGGCCGAAACCGCCGAAATGTCGGTCGATGCCCTGGCTGCGCAGATGACCGCGCAGATACTGGAGGGCGCCTGGGGCACCGATGTGCGCGCCGGGATCATCGGTGAAATCGGCTGCCAGACACCCTGGACCGACCGCGAAAAGCGGGTGATGGAAGGCGCCATCGCGGCGCAAAAGGCTACCGGCGCGGCGCTGAACGTCCACCCAGGTCGCGAACCGCATCAGCCGCAAGAGGTGGTGGATTTTGTCACAGCGCGCGGCGGTGCCCCGGAACGCCTGATCCTCAGCCATATCGACCGGACCATCTTTGACGACGACACGCTGTTCCGGCTGGCCGACACTGGCTGCATGATCGAATATGACCTGTTCGGCTGGGAGGACAGCTATTATTGGCCCAACCCCGATATCGACCTGCCCAATGATGCGATGCGGGTGCGCTGGCTGCGCAAACTGGCAGAGCGTGGGCATCTTGACCAGATCCTGATCAGCCATGATGTCTGCACCAAGGGGCGGCTGGAGCAGTTTGGCGGCCACGGTTTTCAGCACATCTTTGCCAACGTGGTGCCGCTGCTGCTGCGCCGGGGTTTCACTCAAGGGATGGTCGACCGGATCTTGATCGACAACCCCGCGCGGCTGCTGACCTTCGTCTGACAGCTGGGATCCTGAGGTGTTGGGCCGAAGCGGCAGGCTTGGGAAACTGCAAATTCCGGCTCAGATCCCATTGGCATAAGCATCTCTACAACGAAGCAATCGTCTCAAAATCATCCGTGTGGGCTTTGCCATTCGATAGCGAAACTGGCTCAGGGTCCATTGATGATGATCGCGCTGCGTGTTTCACGACTCCTGAAATAGCATTGTGTCTTTTCCAAATCCTCCGGTCCGAGCGACGCGCAGATGGCGCCCCTCACGCCCTATTTCCAAAGTCCGATGCCGAATCTCACCTCGACGACAGGCCCATTCTGAGTCGGACTAAATTGATCAAATGCAAAGACTTACGCTAGCAGGGCGTTTCAGCGAAATATGGGTCGCAAACTATGCCAGATGGCCTGTGAGAATGGTGCAGATCTATGGTCTTCCCGATTACGGACAGATTTGCGAAAGTGCTGAGATTGCCTTTTGAGCACATTTTCACCCGACGAGGGAGCCTTGGTGGGCCGCGGCCGATATTCCGCCGCCCAGCCCCGAGGCGAGCACTAAACGTTGTAAAGCTCGCCCCGCCTGTCAATGCCTGCCAAGGCCGCTGCCCCGGTTTAGAATTCGGGGGGGGGACGCACTCGGCCTTCGCGCTTCGCAATAGCCTTTTGATCTCGATGTTGCCCATCCAGCGGCCCCCCTTCCATCGAAACCTTCAGCGGGGCGCCGAACAGGATCTGATTGAAGCGCAGGCTGATGAAAGGGCTGACCCGGCCCGTATTGAAGATCGCGGGCCGAGCATGCAACTTTAGAGCCTCTTCCAGCACGACAATGCAGCGCTCCGTATCCAAGGGGGCAATAGCTGCCAGGCCCGAATATGGCGCGTCATCCTCTCCATGGCGACTGCGCTAGAACGGTGGGTCGTCCAGATTCATCAAAGCCAGTTTCAGCGGAGCCTCGATCCTGCACACGCCCTACCGCACCGGCCGGCTCATGCTGTCCGGCGCGCACTGCTAAACGGTCTACAGCGCAGAAAGCATCGGCTCGATCATCTCTCGTGATCTGGAATCGCTCACCGACCGGAGTCGGTCGCTAGAAATTCCTGTTCGACGAAAAATTGCACGAGTTCGACGGTAGGTTGCCCTATCTTGACGCGCAGCTTTTCTATCTGGCCTGCCTTCCCACTCGTCTTGGCCTCGCCCTTGTCCGAAAAGATCCCGGAGAGGTCTTCGATCGACTTTCGCTACCAAATGTTGATCAGAGTTTCATGCATCCCATCCAAGCATTGCCACCAGTTCAGCGAACGTCATCTCGCCACGAATGGCCCCAGCCTGGGGGCTAAACTCTCCGGACACTGTTCGGCGTGAATGCCCAATATCAATAAAACCAATGAGCTATCGAAGGCCAAGCTCGAAATGGCGAGCCTTGCGGCGGGGGGCTTTGAATTCATCCTTTCCCTATTGATGCAAATTACTGAACGAAACTTGCTCACAAAAACATTTGGCAAACAAAGAAGCACTTTTACCTGAGACTCCCCGCCCACCTCAGGATCTAACTTAAGATGTGCGCTAACCAGATCCGCTCGTTGCTTGCAGGGCGACCGCTCCGCCATACACCACAAGGATCATTGCACTTTCAAAGCCGATACGACCGGGCCCTGCCCGCTGTCGCAAAACAAGCCCGGCGAGAAGTATGCCCGTCATCAAGATTGAGGTCGCCGTCCAGAAGTAATCGCCCGTGCTGGCCGCATGATATAATGATCCGTCCCGATAGGCGACATCCGCGGCTGAGAGGAAAAGCGTATCAAAGGTGTTGCCCCCGATGATACCGCCAACTGCCAGTTGGAGTGCCCCTCTGCGGACCGCAGCCAAAGTTGTCACGAGCTCCGGCAGCGACGTCACAACCGCTGTGGCCAATGCTCCGACAAGGGTTTCCGGCAGTTCCAGGCGGCCGGTCACCTCTGCAGCGGTTTTGGCAATAACCCAACCCGCAAGGCCCATCACCACCATCAGAAAGCCAAATTCCATGAACAGGCGCAACGTGCTCTTCTGTCCGGTTTCGGCGTCTTCCTGATCTGGCGTGTCGGTCCTGCTGTCACGCGTCGAAACAGGGCGCCACATCGGATTTTCGCGTAAGCTGCGTGTCGAGACAAGCGCCGCCACATAGACGACCGGGATTACAAACGAGACAGGATGAATCGCAAGAACTGTGAACTCTTTCATATTGATGGCCAACAGGGGAAGCGTCAGCAGAATGATCAGAACGATGGATTGAAAGACATTCGCCAGCTCGGCCGCGGCGTGTTCCAGGTTGGCCTTGCGATATGTGATGTCGGCGATGGCCAGAAAGGCGGTCTGAGCGGCGATGCCGCCGATGCTGTTGGAATACGCCAGAGAGGCAAGCCCGTCATGTGCGGATGTGATCGATACAATTGTGCCGCTTAGCGAGGTCGCCGCCCCCAGCAGAACCGCCCCCGCTATCGCTTCGCCAAGTCCGGTTCGGTCAGCCAGCTTGTCGGCGAGGTCGGTCATCCTCAGTCCACTGAACAGGACCATGATCGCCGCGACCAGAAACGCAGCCAGCAATCCGAATATCGACCATTGATCAAGCACAGAAGAGAGCCTTTCGCAAAGTATCATAGGTGGACGCAACGCCTCGATTGCACGACCACACACGACAAGGGGAGGGCAAACGCCTTATGAATCAAGAACTCGGCAGGCTAAAATAATGAAGGCGCCAGCGAAACAACAGACGAAGCACATGATCAGCCATCAGAGACCCTTGGATAATTCTACGCCTCTGTCTTGACCTCTCACCCTGGCTGAAATGTCAGTGCTACCCTGTGAAGCCAGCATTGATCCGCGATGAAAATGCGGCAATTGCGGCCGCATGAGTTTAATCCCCAAGCGGACCACTCCCCGCCTGACACTGCGCCTGATGCATGCAGATGACTAGCCGGATTATCATCGCCCCATGTCTTCAGACCAAGGGGTCTACATCGAGGGGCGTTCACCGCGTCTGTGTGTTGAGGGATGTTTTGTGCTGATCACGCGCGATGAAGCCTCGTTGGGTGTGGCGCCGTTATCATCGAGGCCAGAGGCGACGGCGATTCCGTCGGGCAAGTCGTCATCATCCAAGTGCCACTAAACACGGAATGGGAACTCGGCCGGTTTCTTTATCCTGAGGTGGAGGGGAAAGGTTTCGAAGATGAAGCGGCGGCGGCCCTCGCCGCTTGCCGCAACACGTAGCGCAATTTGAAACGCTGGCGTGCTAGGTCCATGCTGCCAATACAAGACCCGCCCCTTTGGCCGAAAAGCTTCGCGCGAAATTGGGTGCGACCGCTCAGCTACGAGCTTTAGCCGCCCCCGTTTACCTACACTTCTACAGAAGATTAGCCACCTAAGGCTTTGCCTGCGTCGCGGCGGTGGCGGACGAAGCCGTCGCACCGAACCGGCCAGAGCCGTCGCATCCGAGAGCCGGCAGAAGGATTTGTGATCCAAAATTATCCTAGTAGGTTTCGACGGCGCGCCCACGACGACAAAACTACCGTTCTTTTAGCTTCAGCCTGAACAAGTGTCGAAATGATCAGTGAGATCGAGGCGCCGCCGTAGATTTTCTTGGGATAAGGCTCGGCGTCGCGATGCGAACCTCGCTCGAGCCTTCGGATGCATTGTTCAATAGCTGAAGCGCCATTTCAGCGATATGGTCAAACGGCACCTTAACAGTCGTGAGGGGTACCGGCAGGCGTGACACGATCGGAATATCATTGTAGCCGACGAGCGAAATGTCATGTGGAACTGAAAATCCAAAGCTCGCGATAGCGGACAGAGCACCGATTGCAGTGTTATCATTGACCGCAAAGATTGCCGTTGGTCTATCTTTCAACTTAAGCAATGTCTCTGCCGCAAGTTCGCCAGACTCGATGCTGAAAGTCGACGGCACGATTAAATCTGACGACAACGAAACACTGGCCTCTTCTAGCGCCTTGCAATACCCCTCGAGCCGACCGCGCGCGCTCGTCGCGTAGTCCGGGCCAGTGATCAAGCCTATACGACGGTGTCCAAGATCAAGAAGATGGCGCGTGGCGAGGTAGCCGCCAAGTGGGTCATCCCCGATAGCAGCCAAACTCTGGCCGTTCTGGCGCAGTGCAAGAACGAAAGGAATATGGCGTGCGCGCAATTCATCCGTGAAATGGTCGTCGATACGCGCCGTCGAAAGAATCAATCCATCGACCCCCCGTCGGATCAGCGCCTCTGCTGCGGCACGGCCGGCGTCCGGGTGGTCGTCTGTCGTGGCAACGATGGCGAACTGACCATTTCGACCGGCCGCTTTTGCTAAAGATTCATAAAGCATTGCCATCACCGTATCGGTCAGGCGCGGTACGATCACGCCAATCTGCCCGGTTGATCCGCGCCGCAGGTTCGCGGCCGACAGGTCGCGCACATAACCCAGCTTTTCCGCTACCTCCCGCACATGTCGAGCAGATGGGTTATCTGCCGTCGGCAAACGTTCATCGAGTATTCGTGACACCGTTGATTTCGAGAACCCGGAAGCTTTTGCCACGTCCAGCAAGGTCACCCTGCCCTTTGGTTTGTGATGATTTTGGTCGCCGTCCATTTGGCCGTCCTTGCTGGTGCATCGTGCTCTGACGCTAAACTAACACTTGACAGCTATCTGGTGCAATGTATTTCTGGGAACGTTCCCGCAATCGTTCCCGTATCATCGAAAGATGTTGTGGATGACGCGGCACAGTCAGACACACCAGCCGGAGGAGTTTCCGAAAATGACCCCCATGGACATGCGCGGCCTGAGCCCCGCACCCGTTACAGCGTTCAAGAAAGACGGATCGCTGGACATCGAATCCAACGTGCGGATCGCAAAATGGCTTGCCAGTTTTGAAGATGTGAAGTCGCTGGTCATTCTTGGCCATGCAGGCGAAGGCACATTCCTGACCACCGACGAACGCCTGGAGTTGATCCGCGCCTATAAGGATTCCGTGGATATTCCGATCATCGCCGGTATTACCGGTGAAGGCACCAAGGTTGCCGCGGAAGAGGCGAAGCGGTCACTTGACGCCGGTGCAACAGGTGCGCTCGTCTATCCGAACCATGGGTGGCTGCGCTTTGGCTTCCAGAAAGGTGCGCCGCAGGATCGCTACAAGGCGATCTACGAAGAGGGTGGCCTTCAGACCATTCTGTTCCAATATCCCGATGCAACCAAGGCCTCCTACGATCTCGACACTCAGCTTGAAATCGCGGCGCAGCCTGGATGCGTTGCGACCAAGAACGGAGTGCGCAACATGAAGCGCTGGTATGTCGAGATCCCCGAGCTAAAGAAAGCGCAGCCCGATCTGCAGATCCTGTCCTGCCACGACGAATGGCTGCTGCCGACAATGTTCGACGTCGACGGTCTGCTGGTCGGTTACGGCAACATCGCACCGGAACTGCTGATCGAACTGATCAAGGCAGGTAAGGCACAGGATTATCCGACCGCCCGCAAAGTCTTTGAACAGCTTCTTCCGGTGACCCGTGCGGTCTATCACCGCGGATCGCACATGGAAGGGACTGTCGCGCTCAAGATCGGCCTTCGCTACCGTGGGCTTCTGGACAACGCCACGATCCGCGAGCCGCTCAAGAATTTAGGCGCGCAGGCCGAGCGCGAAATCGAAGCAGCTTTCGATGCAGCCGGGATCGGCCGGGTCGATATGGCGATGGCCGCAGAATAGGTAGCAAGCTGGCTTGCCCCCTGGGGAGAGGGAGCAAGCCAATTCACCAGGGAGGACAAACATGTTTGAATTTACCAGCCAGCGCATTCGTCAGATGATGGCAGCAGCTGTTGTCACGGCCATTTCGGCAACAGCCCTCAGCGCGCAGGACATCCGAATTGGCGCCATGCGCGAAGGATCGTCCTGGTACATCTTTGCTGCGACACTCGAGCAGATGATCGAACCGATCTTGGGCGACAATTCGGTCGAGATCATCGCACGTGGCGGCGGTGTGGCCAATCCGATGGTCGTTCAGACCGGCAAAGCCGAAATTGCGCTGTCGAACGTCGCCTCCGCCGTCTGGGCCGCTAATGGCGACGATGTCTACCAAGGGATGAAAGCTCCGGACATTCGCGCCCTCGTTGGCGGGCTGAACGATGTCTACGTCGGCGTGATGGCGACGAAAGCCTTCGTTGAAAAGCAAGGCACGACGGACTTGGCCGAAATCGTGGCATCCGGCGCGCCGATCCGCGTCCTGATAAAGCCCGTCGGATCGTCCGCCGTGCCCGTCGCATACATGATCATGGAAGGCCTCGGCACCTCGCCCGAACAGATCAAGGCAAATGGCGGCGACATCATCCAAGTCGACACCGGCCAGATTGCCGACCAGATGCGCAATGGCAATGCCGATATCTATATCGACACGATGATCAAAGGGCACCCGGCGATCACCGAGGTCGCCCTGACGAGCGACGTGACTTTTCTGGACATCCCGCAGCCCGCGATGGACGTCCTCGAGGCGCATGGCCTGCGACCCGGCAGTTATGGCCCCGACTGGTACAAAGGGCAAACGAGCGCCACGACCGGCGCAAATCTGGGCACGGTGCTGATCGCGAACGCGTCACTGGACGAACAGACCGCCTATCTGATCACCAAGACGATCATCGAAAATGCGGATGCTTTGAAAGCCTCTCATGGGGCGTGGGCTTCGTTCGATCCTGCCCAAGCCATGCTGCCCGCGAACGTCGGTATCGAACTCCATCCCGGTGCCCTGCGCTACTACGAGGAAGCCGGCCTGATGTAAGACGCGTAGCGTCGCAGGGCCCCTGCGGCGCACCCATTCCAGACCCAGCATGAGAGGAGGAAATCATGCGTGATCTGCTTCAACACGGCGCCATCCGGAACATTGCCTTTGTGGTTGGTCTGGGAATGGTCGCCTTTCAGATTTGGCTACTCTTCGAACCGCAACAGCCGCTTTTCGAACGTCCCATCCACTTGGCTTTCGCGCTCGTCCTTCTGTTCCTGTATAAACCGCTGACCACGGAGGCCCTGCCGCAATGGGCAAGGTTTTGCGTGGATGCCACGCTGATCTGCGCTTCCGTCGCGGTGTTGTGCTATTACCTGACCGGGTTCGAGCGTCTGACCACGCGGATGGAAAACGTCTCTCCGATCTTCTCGATGGACATCTTTTTCGGGGCGCTATTCGTGTTCCTGCTGCTTGAAGGATCGCGCCGGGCGGTTGGCTGGATACTGGTCTGGGTCCTTCTGGCCTTTATCGCCTACGCCTTTTGGGGGAATTCGCTGCCAGGATGGCTCAATTTTCGCGGGTTCGGAGTTGAGGCGGCGACCGAAATCATGACCATGACCACCGCCGGTGTACTGGGGATCACGACGTCGACCTCTGTGGCCTTCGTTTTCTACTTCGTCCTGTTCGGGGCGTTCTACGGCGCAGTCGGCGGTGGTCAGCTGTTTATTGACCTCGCCATCCGCGCAGCAGGTCGCGCAACGGGCGGCACGGCCAAGGCCGCCATTATCGGATCGTCGCTGATGGGCTCGATTTCCGGCTCCGCTGTGGCAAACGTCGTATCGACTGGCGTGTTCACCATTCCGCTGATGAAACGCACCGGCGTTCCCGCTCACCGCGCCGCAGGCATCGAGGCCATTTCTTCGACCGGGGGGCAATTGATGCCGCCGGTCATGGGCGTGGCGGCCTTCATCATGGCAGAGCTTCTGGGCATCCCCTACACGCAGGTGGCGCTGGCCGGCCTTATCCCCGCAATCGCCTTCTATCTCGCGCTGGTTCTTGTCGTCGACCTGAGTGCACGGCGCGACGGCGTGCGCGCGCTGACGATGGCCGAGCTCGCTGAAATCCCGGCTATCTTGCCAAGGCTTCATCTTATCCTGCCGCCGCTGGTCCTGATTGCACTTCTGATCAGTGGTTATTCCGCAGCCTATTCCGCCGTCGTGGCTTCGCTCGCTTGCCTTGTCGCGCCGTTTCTGCGCCGCTCGACCCGGATCGGCGTGTCCGAGCTGACCGAAGCTCTGCGCGAAGCACCGCGCCAGGCCGCCGAAGTGGCCGTCCCGATCGCCGCCATCGGCATCGTTATCGCAGTGGCCGTTCAGTCCAACCTTGCGCTCAAATTTGCGGGCTCTTTGTTGTCTCTTTCCGAAGGGTCGGTCTACGCATCGCTCATGCTGGCCATGTTGGGCTGCATCATCATGGGCATGGGCCTGCCGACAGTCGCAGCCTACATCATCGGTGCTGTCCTGTTCGTGCCTGCAATCCAGGACCTTGGAATCGACCCACTCGCAGCGCATTTCTTCATCTTTTACTATTGCGTCCTGTCGATGGTGACGCCACCAGTCGCACTTGCATCCTTCGCCGCGGCAGCCGTCGGGCAGGCCTCTGCGGTCAAGACAAGCCTGTCCGCATTCGGTCTCAGCCTCGTCGCTTTCTTCGTACCCTTTGCTTTCGTGTTTGATCCAGGGGTTCTGGGACAGGGCAGCATGGCGCAAATCGCGTTCAGCGCTTTGTCATTGCTGGTGTCGACCGCGCTCTGGGCCGTTGCGTTTGGCGGCTGGGCCGGACGACCGCTCGGATGGGCCACGCGCCTGCCGATTGGCCTTGCGGGTCTCGTGTCTGTCATCGCCCCGACCGGGACAACCCTTTGGCTGGTCGGCCTGCTTGCCGGATGGATCCTCGTCGTCGGCATCGCTGCCCTGTCGCGCCGTCGTGGTGATCCCGTCGCTAACCCTGCAGAGTAAAACATGCCTCATATCCTTCACCCTTCGGAATCCCGGACATTCACTGATGACCGGGGGCTCACGGTCCGCCAGATCACTGCGCACCCGTCGCTGCACCATCATCCCTTTTTCTTCGTGGATGCCTGGGACACTGAGATGGAGCACTTGGTGCTGACCTCGCATCGGACCGGGACCCCTCAGATATTCATCGAACGTGAACCCGGAAACGATCTTGTGCAATTGACGCAAGAGCCGGCGCTGGCCGAGTGGTCCGTCATCCCCTCCCGAGACGGCCGCTGGATCTACTTTGTCGCGGGCCAAGACGGCAAGCGCGTCTCGACCCGCGACGGACAGGTTGAAACGCTGGTTCATTTCGAAAGCGATGAGATGCGCGAGCCTGGCATGGTCGGTGCCGCCATGGGGACAACGGCGCTGTCGCAGTGCGGGCGGTGGTGGGCCATTCCCGTGAAGTCAGGCGCGATCAGCAGGTTCTGGCTGATCGACACTGAACGGCAAAAGACCGAAGTGTTCCTTGAGGCGCCGACAATCGGGCACCCGCAGTTTTGCCCGGATGACAGTGATCTGATTCTTTTTGCAGGGCCGATGACCGACCGGGTCTGGGTGACGGATCGCTCTGGCAACAGCCGACGGATATTTGAGCGTCGTCACCCGATGCAATGGATCACGCACGAGGTCTGGCGCCCCGGTCACCGCAGCGTGCTGTTCGTCGACTGGCCGAACGGTATGGGCGAAATTGACGTCGCAACCGGAAACGTGCGTGGTGTGACGGACTTTCCTGTCTGGCACGGTGCGCCCGATCCGTCGGGGTCACGGCTTGTTTGCGATACGAACTTTCCCGATCTGGGGCTACATCTCTTGACGCTGGATCAGGATTATCCACCGCGGCCCCTGCACAGGCCCGAGGCCTCGTCAGAAGGGGCGCACTGGGCGCACCCGTTTCCATACAACGACGGCCCAGTAGAGGTTTATGCCCCCCAGCATACCCATCCCCATCCGCGATTTTCGCCCGACGGCAGGCGAATTGTCTTTACCTCGGATCGCAGTGGCTGGGCGCAGGTATACGAACTCGAACTACCGGAAAATTTTTGAAAATCGTCTCGGCACTGCCCGGCTCGCACCTCTCCTCGGATTGTCGAAGGCATTAGGAATACTCCGTTCGAAAACGGTGAAACATATTCTTATCCCTGCATGTCATCAGATGCTCCACTGGATCGCACCCCGTCGACGTCTCACTCAGCCTCTTGGGCCCGGAACTAATGTTTTTAATGGCTTGTCGTCCAATCGCAGCCACTTGCACGGCATCAGAAAAATGGTGTTTTATGCGTGTCGTTGGCCTCGGCCAATCCGTGGTGCCCATGATGGCTAAATGTCAAAGTTGGTGACGCTTCACTACGGCATGACCTGATCCAAACAAGGTCAGTTCCGAGCCGAGCGTTGGCGGACAGGCTCGCCAAGGGGCACCTCGCCGCACCGCCACAAGGCCGGTTGCAGCCCAAACTGCCAACTTTTCGCCCGCTGCGAAAATCTCACAAAAGATGCTGCCGTGGACCGTCACCCACGATGGTCTGCGAAACCGGCTCCATCGGCAAAACGATGGTCTTGCCTAAAGGGCAAAGCGTGCGGATCCCTGTCGCAGTCCGCACGGGAGGGCGGGACTAGTTCACCGCTTCGACGGCCAACGCTATCACCTCTGCCACCTCATCAGGGTTCGTCATCGGCAGCATGTGGCCGTTCTTGATCTCGATGCCTGTCGAGCCGGCGTGCTCTGCCATACGGCGCTGCAACGGTTGCGAGATGAGAAGGCTCTCGTTCGCGACCGCCATCCAGCTTGGTTTATCCTTCCATGCCGCAGCAACAACTTTGTGCGCAAGATTCCCGGCCTTGGCCCCATGCCTGGGATCTTTTCCACGAACAGTGCGTCTTCTTCTGAAAGACCATTGCATGCCAAGGACAGGAACACGTGGTCGTTGACCATGAGAAAGCCATCGTCGGTGATCGTCAGCTTGTCCACCGCGAAATCGCTGTTCGCCGAAGCCAGAAGGTCGCCGCCGCTTTCCCCGATATCAGGCAGGAAGGCTGTGACGTAGACGAGGCCTTTGACGGCCGGGTCAATACCGGCTTCGGCAATGACCACGCGGGCATAGAAATGTCCCACGAGCAGCCCGACCCGCCCTGCACGTCCAGGCTTCTCTGGACTGCCGCGATATCATCCTCGACGGACGTCATTGGCAGCTGAGTGAGAGCAACCTTGAGACCTTGCGCAGGCAGTCGGTCGTACCCCATCATTTTACCTGAACCCAATACGGGTCTTGGCATCTAGACATAATAGGTTTTCTTCGCCTCACTTTGCTGCCGGTGGAACTGTTTTACCATGCAAAGGGAAACACGGCAGGATCGAGCCCGAAGCAGATTGTGAGACACCTTGGTTCATCCAACTCACGTCATGAACTTCAGTATCGCCCCCTAACCTATTATAGATTAATATTTTTTTCGAATTCGGCGCGTACTGAAACAGCTGTTATCATACCGGCTACCGTGATTGCGCACCGCCTTTCAGATCCCCGGGTGTCTGTCCAGGTGTGCCAATCTCGCGGATCGCCTTGCGCCGGCGATAGGCGGGAGGGGCGCGATGTAGGAACGGGCTCTTGCCGTGGTACTGGTGCTAAAGCGCGGCGGTTCAACGTTACGACGTCGGGGGCAGTGACAGCGAGATTCAGGCAGTGACCGGTCGCGAAACGCTCAAGATGGTCCAGAAGTACCGCGCGAAAGGCCGTCAAAGGTCGGCCTCGGAGGTAGCTTGGCAGCGTCGGGAACGAAAAAACCTCGGAACATGCATGCGCGAAACTTTGCAAAACGTCCCGAGAGGAGACGCCGCAAAGACATTCAATGCCTCACGTAAGCGTCTGAAATATTTCAAAATGGTGCGGGTGAAGGGACTCGAACCCCATTGATCCATAATGATATTTATCATTTTTTCGTAAAATTCTGGGGATTATTGCTATAGCTGCTATCGTGATGATCTGGTGAGTTAGGCTGTTGGATGTCACCCAGAAATGACCCGCCTTGTCACCGAGAACTGATCCGACCGTTTGTTGTGTTTGCTGGTTCAGGACGTGGTCAATAGCGCTGTTTCCTTCCGTTTCTTTTTCGCTGCCTAGGAGCCGACTTTGAAGCAGTAGCTGTCGGTTCCGGCCTCGAGGATGTGGCAGCGGTGAGGCAGGCGATCAAGGAGTGCAGTCGTCATCTTTGCATCATCGAAGACGCTGACCCACTCGCTGAAGCTCAGGTTTGTCGTGATGACCACTCTTGTGCGTTCATATAGCTTACTGAGAAGGTGAAACAGCAGCGCACCGCCTGAGGTGCTGAACGGCAGGCATGATCGCTGCTGCCGTTGATGCTGCAGGGGGCTCGAACGGCAGAGATGCGCAGGAAGTTGATTTTGCAAACCCGGACCTTGGAACGGGTTGATCGTATTTCGCGCTGCGCCGCATCGGAAAATTGCAGACGTTCGCCACAGGCGCATCACCCAAGTACAGCCGACCGTCCGGAGGGACTAAGCCGCTCCGCGGCATAGGCGCCCGTGGCTGGCGTTGGTTCGTCATTTCACCGTTTTTCTATGTGGCCGGGCTTTCTGGGCTGACGATTGGGTTCTTCCCACCGTCAGACAGGAGGTTCCCATGGAGGAGAAGAACACCACGCCGCTGCGCCAGCGGATGATCGAGGACATGAACATCCGCGGGTTGTGCGAGAAGACCCAGAAGGCGCACATCCGGAATGTGAAGCATTTCGCATCATTTCTGGGGCGGCCGCCAGACACCGCCACGCCGGAGGATCTGCGGTCATATCAACTCAGGATGACCCAAGAGGGCGTGACCGCCAGCACCTTCAACGTGCGCATCATCTCGCTGCGGTTCTTCTTCGGGATCACATGTGGACGCGACGAGATGAAGCGCTTCATGCAGTTCCACCGCAACCCCCGGAAGTTGCCAATAGTTCTGAGCGTCGAGGAAGTGGCCGATCTGATGGCCGCGGTGCCGGGCCCGGGGCTCAAGTATCGCGCAGCGCTCGGGATCAGCTACGGAGCCGGGCTGCGCGCATCCGAGGTCTGCAACCTGAAGGTCAAGGATATCGACAGCGACCGGATGCTGATCCATGTCTATGACGGCAAGGGCGGGCGTGATCGCAAGGCCATGCTCTCGCCCAGCCTGCTGGATCTGTTGCGGGACTATTGGCGCGAGTCCCGTCCTGAGGGCTGGTTGTTCCCGGGCAAGCCCAAGGTCAACCCGCTGTCGCCGCGTCAGTTGAACCGGGCGTTCACCTCGGCCAAGCATATGGCGGGCATCAAGAAGGCCGCGACACTGCATACTTTGCGGCACAGCTTCGCCACGCATCTGCTGGAGGCCAATACCGACGTGCGGGTGATCCAGGTTCTGCTCGGGCATGCCAAGCTAACGACGACGGCACGCTACACCCATGTGGCGACGAAGACGATCCGCGGCACGGTCAGCCCATTTGAGCAGATGAAGCTGCTTCAGGACGAGACCCTGCGACGAGGGTTGGAATAGCACCCGGGGCGCGTGCCCCGGCCGAAGCTGGAGATCGCTGACATTTTCCGCGCCCACGGTCCTGCGTGGCGGCAGGCCAATGCGGGGCATGTCAGCCTGACCCAGCTGAAGGTCATGTCGGCGATCGAGGCCTGCAGAACCGAAGCGCTCGGCGGGCATGTGGCGGGCTGCACCAAGTGTGGCCATCATCACATCGCCTATAACTCCTGCAAGAACCGGCACTGCCCGAAGTGTCAGGGGCCGGCGGCGCGCGACTGGATGGCGGCGCGCGCCGAAGACCTGTTGCCGGTGGAATACTTCCATGTCGTCTTCACGCTGCCCGGCGAGATTGCCCAGATCGCCTATTGGAACAAGCGTGCGGTCTACGGGCTGCTGTTCAGAGCGTCGGCGGAAACGGTGATGACCGTCGCGGCGGACCCCAAACGCATGGGCGCGCGGGTGGGCATGACCAGCGTGTTGCACACATCGTGCCAGAGGCGCGTCTTCGACACGACGGACTCAGCCCTGACACACCATCCTCACATCCACATGATCGTGCCGGGCGGCGGCCTGTCGCCCGACGGTGTGAAGTGGGTCGCTTGCAAACCCGGGTTCTTCCTGCATGTGCGGGTGCTGTCGCGGCTGTTCCGGCGCCTGTTTCTGGACGGGCTCATGGCACTGCACCGGACCGGGCAACTGGCCTTCTTCGGTGATCTCGAAGGGTTGGCCGCAGCTGAGGCCTTCAAGGCCTGGCTCGCCCCGTTCCGGAAGGCCGAGTGGGTGGTTTACGCCAAACCGCCCTTTGGAGGGCCTGAGGCCGTGCTGGCCTATCTGGGCCGATACACCCACCGCGTCGCGATCTCGAACGCCCGCCTGGTCAGCGCCGATGCCCAAACTGTCGCCTTCAGCTGGAAGGATTACCGAATCAAATCCGGCGATCGCCAAAAGGTCATGCGCCTGGCCACGCCCGAGTTCATCCGGCGCTTCCTGATCCACGTCCTGCCTGAGGGCTTCCACCGCATCCGGCACTACGGCCTGCTGGCCAGTTCGACCCGCAAGGCCAACATCACACAAATCCGCGCCTTGCTCTGCATTCAGCGGCCTGATCAGGTCGCTGGGCCGGCACCACAGACCGAGATCACCCCGCTCACCCTGCGCGAGCCATGCCCCTGCTGCGGCGGCCCCATGCGCATCATCGAGATCTTCCGCCGCGGGCAAAAACCGATGTCGCGCGCACCACCACGGGAGCAGGCCGCATGACACACCGCCTGTCAGATGACACAGAACACCACCGGCTGCACCCTGCAGATCCGGTCAGGAAAGGCTGTGCCCATCTTCCTTTGGAGCGAAACACGATGGCAATCACGCCAAATCGTTCAGCGGTTCCGAGGGTAACGAACACACTCGCGCCCGTCTCAGGCGCCGTGTGCACACTCGGCCGCCCCCTTGATACAAACGGTGCCCCAACCGCCAGCACACTTTACCCATAGGGTGATCCAAGCCCCCCGCGGCTTCCTCCTTCCGAGATTTGTCAACGTGGGCCGCCATCTCATGACCGCCACCGTCGCGCCGCGGCCCACATCGAAAAACCTTCAGGAGAGCCGACCTTCGCTGCGGTGCGCATAAGCGTCCAGAAGAAGTCGGGGGCGGACACACGGATGGACTTTTGCTGCGATCGACCGCGAGGTTACCCGCGCCCTTTCCTCGCAGGCTTCGGCCTCAATCGCGGCCTTTCCGAGGATTGAGCAGCAGCTAATGATGGCAAAGTGGATCGAGATTTAACGCCCTGGTTGGCACGCGGCGCTTTCGACCGGGCCGATATTGCCGCGGACACCTATGTCCACCTGATGGATTGTGCTCGCCGCGACAGTCTTCTGGCTGGCTGGCAACATTTGCAGGACGAGTGACAGGCCTTGCAGTAACGCAGGAGTTGGACCGGCTGCATTGGCCTCTGACTGTATCCCGAAAACCTGGCAGGCCTGCGTGCCAAGGGGCGGCTGTCCTTCGCCTCCCCCCAGTTCGTGACCTGGCCGGGAAGCGGTCGGTCGTATGAATTCATTAAGGAAGGACGGTTCCTTTTTGAACTGGCCTAAGATTCTGGAAAGGAATTTTGTGCCAAGCCTCCTTGCGATGCTCTTGTCGGAAGGACCCTGCAATGATGAAGCACGTACTTGGCGTGGCCTCTCTGCTCGCCGTCGCTGCCCTGTCCCCTGTCCACGCGGAACAGGGAATTACGGACACAACCGTCACCTTCGCCCAGGTCGCCGCCTTCGACGGCCCCGCCGCCGCACTCGGCACAGGGATGCGCCAGGGGATAGAGGCCGCCTTCGAGGAGGCGAACCGGAACGGCGGCGTGAACGGACGGATGATCGCGCTCGACACCTATGACGACGGCTACGAGCCCGACCGCTCGATGACCGTGGTCCGCGAGGTGATCGAGGGCAACGCCCATATCGGCCTCATCGGCCCCGTCGGCACGCCCACCTCGCAGGCGACGCAGCCCCTTGCGACGGCCGCCAACCTGCCCTTCATCGGTCCCTTCACCGGCGCCGGCTTCCTGCGTGACCCGGCGCTGAAGAACGTGGTCAACATCCGGGCGACCTATGGCGCGGAAACCGCGGTCTGGATCGACCACCTCGTCAAGGATCTGGGCCTGGAACGGATCGCGATCCTCTACCAGGATGATGGCTTCGGCCGCGTCGGCCTGGATGGCGTGACCGCCGCCATGGAAAGCCATGGCATGGAACTGGTGGCCCAGGGCACCTACACCCGCAATACCGTCGCCGTGAAGACCGCCCTGCTGGCCATCCGCAAGGCCGATCCGCAGGCCGTCGTCATGGTCGGCGCCTACAAGCCGATCGCCGAATTCATCCGCCTGGCGCACAAGATGAGCATGACGCCAGTCTTCGTGAACATTTCCTTCGTGGGCTCCGATGCCCTTGCTGCCGAACTGGGCGCCGAGGGCGAGGGAGTCATCATCAGCCAAGTCGTGCCCTTCCCCTGGGATGACAGCCTGCCGTTGGTCGCCGCATATCACGCCGCGCTGACTGCCGCCGATCCTGATGCCAAACCCGGCTTCGTCTCCCTGGAAGGCTATATCACCGGCCGCGTCGCCATCGCCGCGCTGCAAGCCGCAGGCGCCGACCTGACCCGCGAAAGCTATCTCGCGGCGCTGCAGGGCCTCGGCACCCTCGATCTGGGGGGGGTCACCCTCACCTACGGGGCGAATGACAATCAGGGGTCGGACATCGTCTTTCTGACCAAGATCCAGCCCGACGGCAGCTTCACGCCCGTGCCCTTCGGTCAAGGCGGCTGAGGCCGCGACCCGGGTCGCCCCCACGCCGTTCACTGCACATGGGCGCCGGCCTCACGGCCGGCCCTGAACTGAAATAGGGAATGGACGAGCTTCAGCATGGATTTCTTCGGTAGCGTACTCGCACGTCTCGTCGGGGTTCTTGGCGCAATGGCCGCCATGACCGTGGCAGCTGTCGTCGTCGGCTGGAACGTGTTCCAGTCCGTTGCGACGGAGGTCGGACACCTCGGCTCGGAAAGACTGCCCCAACTTGAACAAAGTGCGGATGTCTCGAGCTCCGCCCAGGATATCAGCCGCAACCTTTCCAACCTGCTTGCCGCCGTTGACCTCCCCACCCTGCAGGAGACGCAGTCCCAAACGGACACGATCATCGCCACCGCACAGGAGCGCATCTCGAGGCTCGCACCCGAGGCCCGCGACGCTCTTCAACCTGCCCTGCGGCGTGCCGGCCAGGCGCTGGCGGATCTCGCCGCCGAACGGCAGACGCAATTCCAGCGAGGGGACGAAATCGCGGCTGCGGTCGACCACGCCACCGACCTGGATGCCCAGCTCTCCGCAGCCCTCGCAACAGCCGCCGATGACGCCTACTTCGAGCTGGCAATGAACGGCGAGGCTACCATCGAAGGCGTCGACCAGCGCCTTACGGAGCTGGTCAGCCGCGACGTGGCTCTCCTGTCCGCCACCCAGCAGGCCCGAGCGGAGATCAACCTGATCAGCGGCCTGGCCCTGGCCGCCCTGCGCACCAGCGACAGCGCAACCCTCTCGATCCTCCGCGACCTGGAGCTCTCTTCCACGCAGGCGCTCGACGTGCTTACCCAACAATTGGCCGCCGATCCCGACACCCGGGCCGCCGCCGAAGCGGTTGATGCGACGCGTGCCGGCCTGGCTGCCGCCTTCGAACCCATCCCCTTCAGCCGCAAGCCCGATATCCGCGACCTTCTCGAACTGCGTCGCACCTCCGACACGGCACTCGCGACGGCCCTGGATGACATTTCTTTCGAGCTGGAGATCCAGACAGAGGACACGAAGGCGGGCAATTCCGACGCGATCCGCACTCTCCTGGATGATCAGGTGACACGGATCATGGAGATCGGCACCCTCGACAGCGTTGCCAAGGCCTTCTTCGCGACAGCGCTTCAGGCCTCGCTGGCCCGAACCCCCGAGGAACTTGCGCGTCGCTCCGCCGCCCTGTCCGGGGCCGCCGGGCGCCTGCACGAGCTTCAGGCCGACGAAACGCCCGAACTCCAGGCCGCCATTGATGCCATGCTTGGCCTCGCAGATCCCGACGCCGGCGTTTCCCGGATCCGCGCGGCAGCTCTCGATGCCAAGGCGGATGCCTTGAAGGCTGAACACACCGCCACCGAAACCGTGGCCGAAATCCTCAACCGCATCTCGGCCTACAGCCGGTCTGCCCGTACTGCGATCGGTGCAGCGGCTGGATCGATCGAAGCCAGTATCACCAGCGCCCGGGCCAGCATGTCCCTGATCGGCATCCTCAGCCTCGCCCTGTTCTGCGTGCTGCCCCTGCTGACATGGCTCATGGTCGTGCGCCCGCTCAATCGCATCACTCGGACCACCGAACGCCTGGCAGGCGGCGACCTGGCCGAGGTCACCGGCCTGGCAAGCCGTGGCGAACTTGGTCGCCTAGCCAGGGCGTTGCAGATCTTCCGGGACGGCGCGCTGGAACGCAAGATGCTGCAGGAGACCGAGGAAAAGGTCGCCCGGGAGCGCGCGGAAGAACAAGAGCAGATTGTCGGAGCCCTGGCCACGGGCCTCAAGCAACTTGCCGCCGGCGATCTCACCCACGAGATCCACGAGACCTTCCCCGGGGCCTATGATGCCCTGCGCACGGACTACAACGTCGCGATCGGCACGCTCAGCAAAATGATCCACCAACTGTCAGATTCTACCCAGACGATCTCGCACAGTTCCCAAGAGATCGCCCGCGCCGCTGCTGACCTCTCGCGCCGCACCGAATCCGACGCTGCCACCCTCGAGGAATCCGCCTCCGCCCTCGAAGAGCTGACCAGCTCCGTCGCTTCTGCCGCCAGTGGCGCCGCCAAGGCCAATGAGCTGGTTGGGTCGGCTCGGCGCAGTGCCGAAACCAGCCGCGGGGTCATGACCGAAGCCGTCGCCAGCATGGGCAGCATCGAGGAATCCTCTAAGCAGATCAGCCGCATCACCGCCGTCATCGACGACATTGCCTTCCAAACCAACCTGCTGGCGCTCAATGCCGGGGTCGAAGCGGCCCGGGCGGGCGAGGCCGGGCGCGGCTTTGCCGTCGTTGCCCAGGAGGTGCGCGCGCTTGCCCAGAGGGCCTCTGAATCGGCCAGCGAAATCAATCGGATCATCGGTCAGTCCACGTCACAGATCGCCAGTGGTGTCAGCTCGGTGGGCCAGGTCGGCAAGGCGCTGGAGACGATCATCGCCTCGGTGGTGGAGATCTCGGAACACGTAGGCAATATAGCTACCTCTTCCGGCGAACAGTCCCATGGCATCGGTGAAATCAACCAGGCGGTCGGCCAGCTCGACAATGCCTCTCAAAAGAACGTCGCCATGTTCGAAGAGACCACGGCCGCCTGTGCCGCGCTCGAACAGGAAACCCGGCAACTGTCCAGGGTGGTGGAGTGCTTCACGGTCAAGGGGTCTGCTGGCGGAGATACTTTCTGGTCCGCCGGCCAAAGTGGCGCGCCTTCCCAAGTTGCCTAAACACGCGGGCGAGGACCTGGAGGCGTCGGCGCTCGTTCCGCTACCCGGTCATCCAGCCTGTTCAATTGCCAAGTTGCGACCATCGGACGAATTGCCGCTGGTTAGCCCAGCAGATGCTGTTGCACGATGCTACCGATGACCAGTTCGGGCAAGCTGCACCGCAGCGAGACCGAACCTTGTGAACGGCCTCTGTGGGTGGCTCCTGCATTGCAAGAGTTTTTTGGCGATTTCTGCGGT
>TARA_R110000868_G_scaffold402710_1_pt1 | contig 41944 bp, 48 predicted proteins | sample TARA_R110000868 | Tara Oceans TARA_R110000868 (sample SAMEA4397489) | marine metagenome | biome: Polar Biome; feature: [SRF] surface water layer (ENVO:00010504); material: water (ENVO:00002006), including particulate matter (ENVO:01000060) such as... | depth 5 m | reverse complement strand
GGGCCCGCGCGCGCTTGTTTCAGTCGTCCGACAGTCCCAAGCCGGGGAGCTGACCACCGTGGCGATCATCCATGATGACGTTGCTGCCCTTGGTTTCTTCGGCCACCGCGCCGAGATCGATCAGAGCAGCGTCGATATGGTCTTCGCGTTCCATACTTACCTCCTTCTTGCACATGCTGCGAATTTGCAGCTCCACGAAGGTAAATCAGGTGCTGCGTGATCAGCGATCTTATAAGGTCGCAAGTGCGCAACTAACTGGTACCGTCCCTTGCGAAGGCCATTTTCGGAGACGATGGCACCATGTAACCATCTGATTTCATTTACTGTGGCCATGAAAGGATCGCGTCCCATATCCTACCCACGCGCCGAATTCGTCGTCGGTGATAGGCCCAAAGAACCTCAAAACGGTCGGGACCTCGACCAGAAATGGTCGCGATCTCGACCACTTGCAGTTCTTCCCGTAGATTGCGCAACACCCGAACTTCTCCGAGCCGGGCGAGGTGGAGTCGTTCCGTCGCTGATCGAAGAGCCCTTCTATGTTCTTGATCATTGGAGGCATGCGCGATAGCCAGAAACAGGTTCGTCGCCGCCAGCGCAAGTGCGTGCCCATCCGCTTCCGTCACGGCATAGGGCTGCTGCGCTTCGAGGGCAGCGGCCGGCCGGCTTGCCTTGAGTATCAGGCGCACCAGATGACCGTGCCACCGGTAGAGATCGCGCAGGGCATCGGGTGTCACCGTCGGCAAGCGAAAGCCACCGCCAGAAGCGATCTTGAGCATATACTCGCCAACCAGGCGCTGCGCGGCGTCCCGGAGGGGTGACACGGATACGCCATATTCGGCGGCCAGTTGCCTTTCGTTGAGGATACTGCCCGGCGCAAACCGCCCGGCCATGATATCGGCCTTAAGCAGGAGGTAGGCCCTTTCGGCCAGGACGGGCTCGGGAGACATGCCGGACTGCGCCGTTCATCACGCTGGGCGTATGACAGCAGGGCCACCCCTTGAAGCGAGCCGAGCGACAGCCGCTGCCTGGTGACGGCTCACGACGTCAACAATGTCGCGCTCCAGTTCCCACAGGTCGTCCAGGAGAAGCAGTTCGTGAGGGACGGCCATCTTTTGCTCCACTGCAAGAAGGAAAATGAACAGGTGAGACGATGTTCTGCGCAGCGCATGCGCGCAGCGGATATGGTCCTCAAGGGAGGCCGTGCCGGCCCCGCCCTCGAGCTCGCGGATCCAGCGTTCAGTGCGGCCGACAGATTTTCCGAGGCTGCGTTGAGAAATTCGGTCTCTGCGCCGCCACCGTTCAACGAGCTTTCCCGAAAGCTCCTTGATCGATGAGAATATGTCGCCATCGATCGCTTGGGGACTTTGAAGCGTCATCTGCAGGTCTCCCTGGCAGCGGCTCAAAAGTCCAAGTCACATCGCCTATGCGCAGCAATCTGTTGTAAATAAAACCGCTCGTCAACATGCTGAATGTTGCATGTGTGGGACCAATTGCGAACCACGGCAAAAATTGGTCCCGCGTGTGCAACTATCATGGGGAGCGGTGGGAAGGGCGTCCGGTCTTGAGAGGCATCTCGCGAAAACATTGAATGACCTTGATGTCTTCGGTCGTCTGCATGTGAACGAGGGCGGACAAGTAGAGTCGCCAGACCTGGGGCAACGGATGGACGGCCTCCGACCGGCCTGCGGTTTGAACAATGTCATCGACGAGGCGTGAGAGAGTGTTGGATGTGCCGACATGCCGGACCTTGCGTCCGCCAAGGCGATCCAACTTCGGGTCGAGTAATTCCGCGATGAGATCGTCCGCCGCACATCGATGGAGAAGATCGACGGCAATGAACAGTGTCGTTCCATAAGGCAGAAAATCCCCGGCGAGATGGCATAGCCGGCAATGGCACTGCAGGAACAGATGAATGCCCTCGTCGGACAGTTGAAGCTTGTACGCCCTGGACTGCTGACTCCCCATAGTCGTTCTCCCGACGCAGGCAGCGATTCTTTCGCGGTCGATATGCCTGCGAGTCTACCGATTCCGCATGACATGAGCGCTTCCGGGAGAAGGAACAGAAGGTGAAACCGGAAATATACTTCCGGTTTGCGGAAGTGATTTTCCGATAACCGGAACTGAAGTGCCTCAAACCGGAAGTGAGATTCCTCATCCCTTGTGCAAGGGCAGGATTTCCCGCCACTCAAGTCCGTGTCGAGACGGCAGCAAGGGCGAGAATTTCCGAACGATCGGCAGCCCGGTGCCCGTCTTACCCTCACTCAGGGAAAGTAGCGGTCATGACCAGAACGCGTTCCAGTTCCGCGGCAATACTCGTCGCTCTCGTGACAGGCATTATGCCTCTCCATGGCGCGGCAGCGCAAGACGTGTCGCCGAAAACGCACGAGCCTGCCCGAGGCGCACAAGGCTCGGCATCGCTTCGCGATGCTGCTGCCGAAGCCCAAATCAAGCTGCGGCAGAGCTTCACGAACCTTCAGTTCGAGGATTTTGGCCCCGCACCAGTCGAAGGACCCATCTACCAGGCCAGCGCCGGCGGAAAGATCGTCTACTACGCGCCGCAGAGCGAGCATCTCCTGTTCGCCACGGTGTATGACCGCAATGGCATCAATTTGACCGCGCTGGCACAGGAACAGGGCGCGACCCGGCGCCTGAAGGCAATCGATCCCGCCAAAGCGCTGGCAATCGGCCCGGCAGATGCGCCCACAGTCATCGAGTTCACCGACCCCGACTGTCCCTATTGCCAGGCGCTTGATCGCTTCTGGAGCGCCAAGGCTGCGGAGGGCAAGCCGGTCAGGCGACTCATCTTCTTCGTGAGTGGCATCCACCCGACGGCGGCTGCCAAGGCGGAACATATCCTGTGTTCCCCCGATCGCGAGGCGGCGTTTCGAGCGGCCTACTCAGGACAGACACCGCCCGCGCTGCGGCAATGCGCCGCGGGGCGCGACAAGGTTGCACAGGATGCCGAACTCGTCGCCAAGGTCGGCGTTTCCGGTACACCGACGCTGATCGCCGACGGCAAGCTCATCTCCGGCTTCCAGCAGGCCGAACTCGAAGCGTTCCTCGACCGGCACGCTAAGCCGGCGTTAGCCAAGGCAGCGTCCGATGCGCAGCGCTGAATGCGAGCACGCCCTCGGGTCGACGCACATTTTCATTCCGGAGGGCATCCGGCCTGGCCCCCTCGTGGCCGAGCGGATGAACCAGGATGCCGGCGGCGGCGGGCTCATGGAGCCGTCCACCGACGCCCCGGCCGACACCGATCTTCATTCGATGCCGGCAGGCTTGGGTTGGACGGCTCCTTTTTGGAGCAATGCCATGATGCGTAAACTCGGTAACAAGGCCCTGGCGGTGGCCAATTTGGGTTTCCCTTTGGGCGCGATCGCCCTGATCGGCGGTCCGGCCCATGCCTTCTCGGCACCGGCCCAGGGCGATCTCGGCTACGATATCTACGATATCGTCGTGAACCAGGGCGTGAAGGGGCCGATGGGCTTCGTAGGCGGCGTCGCCGCCTTCCTGTTCGGCGTCTCGCGCCTCTTCTCGAACATCATGATCGGTATCCCGACCATCGTCGCTGCCGTCTGCCTCATCAAGGCTGACTCCATTCTCCAGACCTTCGGGATGGTCGTCTGAAACGCCGCGGGCAGCTGCGTACTGGCTGACCGGCCAGTCGTATTCGCACCGGCACCGTGCTGGGGGCCGATGGTCGGCCTCCGGAAACCGACACCTTTGCAGGTGTCATGAAGCAGGAGGAGAAGGGCAATGGACGAACGCCTTCCGCAATATCTGCATCGGCCGGTCCAGATCCTGTGGTTCGGATCGGACGAGTTCCTGCTCGCGACCTCGAGTGTTTTCGTGGCCGCGATCGTTGGCGGACTTGTCGGCTGGGCGCTTATCGCTGCCCTTCTCCTTTTCATTCCGTGGAAGCGGACCAAGCCCAGGGGCTTTCTCCCTCATCTCGCCTGGCGCTGGGGTCTCGTCTCCTTTCCCCATTATCCGGGTCCCACACAGACCCGCTTCTTTGAGTGAGGGCCATGGGCATGTTTGGTCGCAAAGGGCGCCAGGAGGATCCGCTGCTCGGCAAGCCCGCCAGCTTCGGCATTCATCGCTACTTGCAGGGCTCGGCAAACCTCTTCGAGGAGAACCGCCTGCTCAAGGTCGCTATCGCCGGCATGTTCGGTGTGACCGCCGTGCTCGGCGTGGTGATCTACACGACCAACCAGAATGCTCGGACCATCATCGTGCCGTTCGGGGCCACCGGAGATCTGCATGTCTCGGGGAACAAGCCCTCCGAAGCCTATATCGTCGCGATGACGCGCAACATCGTCGCGCTGTCGGGCACCTGGTCAGCCTATTCGGCCGACCGCCAGTTCCAGGAGCTGCTCGGCCTCGTACATCCGTCCGCCTATGGTGCGATGCGCGACAGCCTCAATGGCGTGCTGGACGAGCTGGCGAACAACCCGACCCTGTCGATCGCGACTTATATTCGCAATGATCAGCCGGTGCGCTGGACAGCCCATGAGATTGTAGTGCCGGTCGAGAAGGTGCGCGTGATCGGCGGCGTGATCCGCAAATTCCGGGGCATTTTGCGCATCGGCTACGGCATTGAAAATGGCCGTTTCTGGCTGACGCGCCTTTCCGAGGAGCAGTTCGATGCCGAAACACGCTGAGCGCCGCGCGCCGATGCGCCATGCCCTGACGTTGTCCCTGCTGATCGCGGCAGTGCCGGCATCAGCACAGACGATCCATGCGCTTCCCGACCAGACGAGCCGGATCCGCCTGTCCAATCGCGATATCAACCATGTCGTATGCGAGGGCGGCGAGATCGAGGATATCAAATTCTCGGCCGAAAAGGGCCTTGCCGTAGAGAAAGGCGGCGCGGACGCCTGGATCAAGTTCCTGGCCCGAGAGATCGACGATGCCGGGCAGGTCACGCGCAGCTATGTGACGCAGCCGTCCGAATTTTTCGTGCACTGCAACGGCGCCACTTACCCACTCTATGCCGAGCCGGCGGAAATCCCAGCGCAGACAGTGGTGCTGATGCCCGGCGCCCGCCAGCGCGCGCAGGCGAACAATGAGCTCATGGCGGCGCTCGCCGACGAGGATCGCGCAGTCTCGATGACGCTGTCGCTGCTCGACGATCGCATCCCTGCCTCGTTCAGCGAGGTCGCGCCGTCCGGCGGCACCGTCGGCATAGCGGCTGCGCCGGGCCTGTCGATCACCGAACGGCGGCGTATCGCGGTTGAGGGCGCCGGGCTTTCGGCGTCCGAATATCATCTGCGCGCAGCCGCGCCGGTGACGCTCGACGAACGGCTGCTTGTCGATCCGGTGCTTGGGGAACGGATATTCTCGCTCACCCTCGACCGGGTCCGTCTCGACGCCGGTGAAACGGCCCGCCTTGTCGTCGTGCGCCGGGGAGCAGGTCAATGAGCGGCGAGATGGACAAAGGTCCGGCCCAGACGCCGGAAGAACTGTCGCCCTATCAGGCCCATCTCGCGGGCGAAAGCGCGCTGGAAAGGGATGACGCGATCCGTCGCTCCTCGCCCGCACTGCTCGACTGGAAGGCGCAATGGAACAAGCTTTCCGCCCGCCAGAAGCTGCGTGCGCGCCAGCTTGCCGTCGGCGTCGCGGCCGGCGCGCTGGGGATCGGCCTCTATGCGGTCTCGGGGAACGAGGAGGAGACGAAGCCTGCCAGTCCTGCCTCCTCGCTCAACATGGGTGCGGGGCTGCGCGGCGACAGCCTCGAGGTGAAACTGCGCGGCGATCTGAAGAAGGTCCTCGATGGCCAGCAACTGCTCGGCGACCGGGTCAGCGCGATCGAGGAGGGTAAGGTCGTCCCTGGGCCACGCTTGTCGGGCAGCAGGACGGTCGGGGGCCTCGATGGCGATCTTCCACCTGCCCTCCCGGACAGCAGCGTGCCCGCCCTCCCCTATCCCCCGGAGACCGGCGACATCAGCGCGGATGCCGACAAGCTGCCAGCGCCGCCCACCGGGCCAGTGGCGCCGCCTGCCCCGCCCGCGCCGCCGGTCGAGAAGACGGTCGGCGCGATCGGTTCGGCGACCGGTCAGATCGTGGGCACAAGCGGGCCTCAGGGCGCGGCCGATGGTCCAGCCTCGTCCAAAAAAAAGAATCGGACGATCTATTTACCGCCTGGTTTCATGAAGGCGCGGCTCCTGACGGGGATCGACGCGCTGGCGAGCCGGGACGCAACCAGTAACCCCGAGCCGATCATCGCCCGGGTGCAGGCGCCTGCCGTTCTGCCCAATGAGGTGAAGGCGAACCTGGCCGGTTGCTTCGTCGTCGGCAACGCTACCGGCAGTCTCGCCAAGGAACGGGTCGAGGTCCAGCTCGTGTCCCTTTCCTGCGTCGATTTCGACGAGCATTCCGTGGTCGATCAGCCGGTCAAGGGTTTCTTCGTCGATACCGACGGCAAGAAGGGATTGTCGGGCAAGGTGGTGACGCGGGCCGGCGCCACGCTGGCGCGCGCCTTCATCGCCGGGACCATCAGCGGCATTTCGCAATCGGTCGAAAGCACCTTCGGCAACACTTCGACCTCAGCGCTGGGCACGGTGCGGACGCTCGATGCCGGCGACGCGGCGAAGACCGGCATTGCCGGTGGCCTCGCCAAATCCTCGGACAAGCTCACTGACTTCTATCTCGATCTCGCCCGGCAGGCCGGTCCCATCGTCGAGGTAGGCGCGGCCAAGGACGTGGTCGTGGTGATCCAGGAAGGCGCAACCCTCGAAATCAAACCCGGCGCGGGAGTGAAGTTCTGATGCGCATCACGACAGGAGGCACCATGCCACACCAGCTACACGCCCATTTCGGGACTTGCCGCAGCGCGCTGCACGCACTGCCGTTGTTCGCCTTGCCGCTGCTCGGGCTTTCTGGCTGCGCCACCGTTGGATCGGTGATGTCGCCCTATAGCGAGAAATTCTCCTGCAAGAACAGCGACCATGGCCAGTGCATTCATCCCGATCAGGCCTATGCCGACGCTCTCGCCGGTCGCTCGTCCAAATCCGATCCTGCGGTCACCAATGACCGCAAGATGCTCGCAGAGCGTAAGACGGGCAAGGCGCCCGCGCCGGGTAGCAAGATCGACAAGCCCACCGCGACAGGCGTTGCTGCCCCCCAGAGCGGACAAGGCAATGTCGGCGCGCTGATCGAGGGCCCTGGCTCGCCCATGCTGCGCCCCTCGCGCACGATCCGCACATTGATCCTGCCCTATGCGGACAAGCAGCGGCCCGACCGGCTCTACATGGCGCGCTATGTCTATTCGATCATCGACCGGCCGGCCTGGGTGGTCGGCGATTATCTGGTGGAGCCCGGTGGCCGGACGCCCGCCCCGCCGGTGCTGCGGACGGTACGCGAACCCGCAGGAGGAAGCGTCGAGGTTCCGGCCCCGGAGATGCCGCTCAGCCTCGATCCGGAGAACCGGCCATGAGTGGACGCGGCAGCCTCAGCTATCAGCGCCTGCGCGCCGCCGTTACGCGCGATGCCTATTCGGACTTCCTGCCGATGGTCGCCTGGGTCGAGGAAGAAGAGGCTTTCCTGTGCATCGACGATGGATGGGGCCAGGCCTGGGAACTTGTTCCTTCGGCCTATATGTTCGCCCATGTCCAGCAGGCTTTGCTCGGTCTTTTAAACATTCACTTCCCCGAAGGCACGGTTCTCCAGCTCATCACCTTCGCCGATCCGCTGATCGACCCGGCGCTCGACGCCTATCTCGATCTCAAGGTGCGTCCCGATCCCCTGGTCCAGGCATCGGCGCGGCGCACGGCGGACTATCTGCGTAACGGAACGAGAGGTCTCGATGCGCTGCACGCCATCCCGGTCCGCGACTTCCGTCTGTTCCTTGTCATCAAGACACGGGTGAAGCTTGGCGCGGACCTGCGCCGCCAGGTCGAGGAGCAACTCGCGAAAATGGGTATCCGGCGCCTGCCGCCGGACGAACTGGTGAGCTTCTACCGCCGGATCTTCAACGGTGTCTTCGCGCCCGCGCCGGGCGTGTTCCTGAGCGAAAGCGTAGGCGGCATGCCGGCGCCGTCGATCGCGCGGCAGATCATCGAGGCAGGCCCTGATCTTTGTTTCGAGGGATCCGAGGTTTATCTCGGCAACCAGGTCGCGCGCTGCCTGACGCCCAAGGCGCCCGCGCGGCGGATCACCGCCGAGCGGGCGAACCGGTTGCTTGGGGGCATGCGCGGGAGCGCCGAGGACAGCGATCAGATCGGCGGGCCATTCCTCTACTGCCTGTCGGTTCTGTTCGATCATTCGCAGTTCGAGATCCACAAGCGCGCGCAGATCCTCTCGGCGCAGAAGGCGGCGGGCAGTTTCGCGGTGGAGGTTGGCAAGCAGATCGAGGAAATCGGCTGGATCCTCGACGAGGCGTCGAACAGCCGCTTCGTCTCGGTGATCCCGACCATGTGGGTGTTCGGGCGCGACAGCGCCCAGGCGCGCGAAATGGCAGCCCGGGCCAAACGGCTGTGGGAATCCGAGCCGCTGCCTTTCATGGTGCAGGAGGAAAGCTATCTGCTCCCCGTGCTGCTGGCAGCCAGCCTGCCCTTCGGTCTTTACCCCGAAAAGCGTACCTTGAAGCTGCTCGAACGCGACTTCCGCATGCCGGTGAAGGCCGCTTGCCTGATGGCGCCGGTGCAGACCGATTTTCGCGGCGGCGGCCGCCCTGCCCTTCTCTATGTCGGGCGCAAGGGCCAGCTCATCACCCTCGATCTCTTTGATCCGCGCATCAACAATTACAATTTCATCGTCTCGGCCGAGAGCGGCGCAGGCAAGAGCTTCCTGCTTAATAATCTGTGCCAGCAATATTATGCGCAAGGCGCGCTTATCCGCATCATCGATATCGGCGGCAGCTACCGCAAGCTCTGCACGCTCTGCTCGGGCCGTTACATCGACATCGGCGAGGAGCGCCTGGTCCTCAATCCCTTCGACATGGGGCTCGCGCTCGACGGCGAGGACAAGCAATCGGCGATCGCCATGGCCGTCGCCATCGTCGCCGAGATGGCCAATGCATCGACGCGTAAACCCGTCAGCACGTCGGAATGGAACCTGCTCAAGTCCGCGGTGCAATGGACCGTCGATAGCGGCCGCGGCGAGGACGGCATCGATGCGGTGCGCGACTGGCTGGGCCGCTATCCCGACAATGCGGTCTCCGATCTCGACCGCGTCGATCATCTCGTGCCGGTCGCGCGCGAACTGGCGTTCAACCTGCGTGACTTCGGGTCGCAAGGCGCGTACGGGCATTTCTTCAACGGCCCCTCGACCTTCGACATCTCCCGCGATGAGTTCGTGGTGCTTGAACTGGAACGACTGAAGGCGCTCCCCGACCTCTTCAACGTGATCGTGATGGTGGTCGTGAACGCCGTCACCCAGGAACTCTACCTCTCTGCGCGTGACAAACCCCGTTTCGTCCTGTGCGACGAAGCCGCGCAGTTCATGACGCGGAGTGACGGGCAGGATCTCTCGCGCCTCGCCGAAGCATTCGGCCAGGGTTATCGCCGCGCGCGCAAATATCAGGGCAGCTTTGGCATCGTCCTGCAGAGCATGAACGACCTGCTGCTCTTCGGTGGTACGGGCCAGGTGATCCTCGAAAACGCCGCGACCCGGTTCCTGCTGCAGGGTTCCACCTACGACAAGGCGGTCGACAACAAGATCCTCGACTATTCGGGCTTTGTTCTCGATCTGCTGAAATCGGTCCGCAACGCCAAGCCGAATTATTCCGAGGTATTCATCGACAGTCCTTTGGGGCTCGGCATTGCCCGCCTGGTGGTCGATCCCTTCAGCTACTGGATCAACACCTCGGCGCCCAACGAGGTCGCCGCCTTCGAGGCGCTGGTGCGGGCGGGCCGTAATCCGCTGGAAGCCGTCTGCGAACTGGCCGGTGTCGATCCGGTCGAGGTGCTGGGCGGTCGTGCCCATCAGGCCGGGAGGGCGGCATGATGCCCAAGTCCGAACCTCATCCCGACCAGCTGGCGATCGACTGGGAGCAGGACCCCGCCATCGAGGCGATCATCGAGGCCCGCGTCGCAAAACGCGCAGAGGCAGCCGCGTTCCAGTGGCGGCTGCGCCTGGTGGCGATCGAAACCTGCATGATGGGCGGTCTTGTGATCGCCGCCGGCCTCGCGCTGGACCAGCCGCCGCTACAGACGGTTCGCACAGGGCTCATTGTGGCCGCTGCATGCTTTGCAAGCGGGATGCTGCTGATCGGCCTGTCGGGCGCCTGCGGGATGCTCCTCTCGTGCTTGTCGCAGTGGAGGGCGCGATGAACCCGGACCATGATGAGGACTTCGAAACTGTGTTCGAAGCGGGCGCTGAGATCCACGCGCTCCTCGCCTATGCGCGCAGCCTCAATAACCAGGCGCTCGGTATCGCGGCGGTGGCGCATGCGATCGTCACGGTGATCGAAGCAGAACGGCGGTTCGCGAGGGCTACCTACACCATCCTGGTGACCAGCAGCATGGTGGTCGCGTCTCTCTTCGCGTTCATGGCCGCCTCGAGCCTAGGTGCGCCGCTGCAGGGCGCCGTGGTCATCGGCATCTGTGCCGGCATGGGCGCGGGTTCGACGGGCCTCATCCTCGTTCCCTGGGATGCGCTGGCCCGACATGTTCGCGCTTTCGCAAGGCGCTGGAGGCGGCCATGAACGGCATCTTCTCCTCGACGCCGGCACCAGGGCCGATCCGCCTGATCGTCGGGAGCCAGGGGCTGCTGCTGGTCCAGTCCTTTATCGCCTGGCAGTTGCCGGACGTGCCCGGACTATTCCGCCTGCTCGTCGTAATTACCGCAATCATCGCCGCCGCCGCGCTGATCGGCGCTGTGATTGGCGAGGATCGCGAGAGCCCTCGCCCTTATTGGAGACGGCGCCATGGCCGCTAGATTCCGGCGTGGGCCTTGCTTTCGCTCTCCTGTCCTGGGTGCTCTCACATCGACGGCGATCATGGCCGGAATGCTCATGTCGACGTCGCTCGATGCGGAGACGAGCACAATAGGGCGCACCTGGCCCATCGCCGAGCCCGATGCGCTAAACGAGATCGAAGGCCGGGCGGCGCAGGTTCCCGACATGAAAACCGCCTTCGGTCCGCGTGAACGCTGGTCCGCGATGAAGCCGGCGGCGCTCGGGATCGCGCGAGCCGATCGGAGTCGCACGGTGGTTCCCTTCTATACGCTCGACCAGGATATACGCCTGCAGGACGGCAAGCTGCTTTACGCCAAAGGCTACAGCTTCAATCCGCTCGCCTACGTCTCGCTGCCCCAGAGGCTTTTCGTCGTGCATCCACGCGACCTCGGCTGGGCGCTGCGGACCGCGAGGCCGGCCGACTTTATCCTGCTGGCGGCTGGCAGCCCCGGCGATGCCGACGCAATCACCCTTGGCGAACGCCATGAGCGGGCACTGTTTCTGCTCGAGGAGCGGGTCAAGGCGCGGCTCGGCCTGACGGTCGCGCCGGTGATCGTCAGCCAGGCGGGACAGAAACTGGTGCTGACCGAGGTCGACAGGAGCAAGACAGACCGGAGGGGCGCGCGATGAAAGGATTGTCCCTTCGCCGACTGCTGGCGCTGGGGTGCGGTTCTGCCGCGCTGGCGCTCGCTGCTCCGGCTCATGCCTCCAAATGCGAGGCGGGCACGGTGTTCAACCCGATCACCAAGGTGCGCTGGAGCTGCATCTTCCCGATCACCATTGGCGGCGTGAAGGTCGGTCCCAGTGATCCGCTCGGCAAGGCGCTCGACGCGCAGTCGGCTTCCAAGCCTTTGTGCGCGTGCCGCAAGGGCGTCACCTTCTGGTTCGGGGTGAAGGTGAGCTTCTGGTCACCTAACCGGATGGTCGACGTGGTGACCGAGCCCGGTTGCATGATGGCGCTGGGCGCAGACATCATGCCGACCGGCGGCAAGCTGCAGGGAAGCCAGAGCAGCCTCGCCGACGGCACCAATACACGCAAGATGTTCGCGCAGATGCACTATTATATCGCGCCGGTCTGGAAGATGCTCGACATGTTCACCGACCTGCCCTGCATCGAGGACAACGGCTTCGATGTCGCGCTCATCACCGAGGTCCTGCCGACCTGGCAGTCGGCGACACTGGGCGCGATCATCCAGCCCGAGGCGATCCTGTTCGGCAATCCGGCGGCGGGGCTCGCCTGCATGGCCGACAGCGCCGCGGCCGCCGCGGGCAAGGTCGTCGATCCGCTTTTCTGGTGCATGGGCAGCTGGGGTGCGACCTATCCCATCGCTGGCGATATTCATTTCGGGGACAGCGTCGAGGCCTGGGCCGGCCTTGCCGCCCGCGGCGTGTTCATGATGGGCCGGCTCGGCGCACTTACCGTCAGTTCGGCGGACGGCTGTTCCTTCATTCCCCAGCCCGTCTGGACCAAGAGCCGTTACAAGTTCCAGCTGATGGAACCGGTCAAGGGCGGCCAGTGCGTCAATGTCGGCCGTCCCGGCGCCCTGTGGACCAGTGCCAAGCATGCACCGGGCAAGGACAATGCCCAATTCATGCTGTTCGAAAAGACGATCTGCTGCGCCGGGGTCTCAACGCCATGACCGGCCCGTCTTTTCCTGACCACATGGGATCGCCCGGGAACAGCCGATGGCTTGCCCGTCATTCCATTGCGCCGGGTGTACCCCATGCGGTTAGACCGGCGTCGCATCCCCCCTGCGGCGTCGGTCGGGCGGTCGGCGTGGCCGTGAATACAGACGATGGACAGGCGGTGCGCCCCTCCTCGCCGTCTGTCGTCGTGGCCACGCTGACCGTTTTTGAAGGACAGGCAGTGTTTCGCGCGGAGCTCGCCGCGCGTGCTGGTGGGATTCTTCTGTTCCGGCTGCGACGTGGATCCCGGCTGATCGTACCGAGCGAGATCCGGCCATGAGGCGCCCTGTCCTCGCCCTTGTCGCGGCGCTGTGCCTGCCCATCCCTTCCCATGCGCAGACGGCGGAAGACCGGGCTCGTGCCGCCGCGGCCGCCGCGCGCGAGAAAAGCGCGGACAGCGATGCCATTCTCGAGAATTACGTGACCCCGGGTCTTGCCGGGCAGACGATTACGACGGCCGATTCCTCGAAGACGTTCACGCCCAACCTGGCCTGCCAGAAAACCGCGACAATGCTGGAACTGCTCGCCCAGCCCAATGCGACCGGCGACATCGGCACGCTCAGCATCTCGCGCGACAGGGATCTCGACGGCAGCTTCGACGAAGCGCTGACCCTGCCCGTTCCTGCCTCGGGCATCTGCGCCAACGGGATCATCTCCTGTGCACCCGGCACCTGGGACGCCTGCCGCTTCTTCCGCTGGGATACCTCTGCCACCGGGTCGCTCAAGCTCAGCGAAGTCGAGCTGACCGATCTCGCCGGTTGTTACTGCGTCAACAACAGCTGCGGCAGCAATCTGGTCTGGGGCAACATGGCCTCCGTGCTCAAGGACCTCGGCGGCGGGGTCGTCGGCGCGCTCACCAGCGCCGATGCGCGGATCGGCATCGCGCAGGCCTCCATCGAAGGACCGGTGATCCGCTACACCGGCGCACGGACGACCGCCTGCGCGGCGCAGCCCCAGATCGGTGCGACGGCGTATAAGGCAAATCCGAACGCCATTGCCGGCGACGCCTATGCCGCCGCAGAGGCGAGCAGCGTTTTCCAGGCGCTCTCGGCCTCGTCGACCGGCACCGGCACCTCCGAAGTGAGCCGGAACTGCACGGTCACCCGGCAGATCACGCACGAGGAGATGACGCCCGACAAGATCATCGATCGCACTTCCGGTGGCTATGCGACGACGATCGCCAGTCCAGGGACAGTCACCTTTGTGATGGGTTCTCCTGCTGACGACAGCCTGTCGGGCGGCTCCTGCTCGATCTTCGATTTTCACATGACGCTCCGCGTCAAGGACGTCGGTCGCCTTCGACAGGTGCTGCTGACCCGCTTTGGCGCAGACGACTGGGCCCAGATCCGTGTCGATGGAGAACTGGTCGGCTCGGGTCCGCAGAGCTGGCCCGGTACGGGCTTGCCGCCCGGCAAGTGCGAAAAGAAGGGTGCGTTCTACGCCTATCCCGGCCTCGATCTCACTTCGCGGATGACACAGGGCGATCACAATATCTGGCTGCGGGTCGCGGTCGCCGATGGCGGCGAAGCTTATGCGTCGATTGAGGCCAATGTGGATGCAGGCTGCAAGACGACCGAGCAGCTTGTCGACACCTGCGGCGCCTACATCTTGAACAACGAATGCCGGTTGCAGGACGAAGTGGTGGACGGGGTCACCACCTTTCGCAGCGGCGTGAACACCGGACTTTCGCCCTTGCCGCAAACCCGGCTTTTCGGAACGGGCGCCTGTTCCTCCCAGATCACTCGCGACTTCTTCCTGCGCGAGCGAGGCTACCGGTGCACGGTGGATCTGGGACAGGCGACGAAACCGGATCTCTCGCGCGGCGCCTATATCATCGATCATTCGACCGAGACGGTGCTCGCTGACCGGGTGAGAACCGCCGATGGCGGCTATAGCCTCACGACGCGCAATTTTGCCCTGCCCGACCGCGGCAGCGTCAATGCCTGCGAGCCGATCTGCAAGACCCGCAAGGCAATGGTGAACGCAGCCGCCGCACTTGATGGCGTGACCGGCTCGAAGCAGACCAATCCCACGGGCTGGGACTACTTTTATCATGCGTGCCAGGACAGCAATGTCTGCCCGGCCGGTGAAGGCGAAGAACTGGTCCAGGGATGCGGCTGTCTCGACGATTTCCCCGAGGCGGCGGTGATGATGCAGACGGTGCGCCTGGGCGGTGCTGACCTCGTCTGCACGAGCAGCGTGCGTTGAGCGCGCGTATAACCCTGCTCGGCGGAGCCCTAATGCTGATGGCGGGCATAGTGTTGTGCCCGTCGAACGCCGCGGCACAGCAGCTTTGCGCGGTCGATCTCAACGGCAATGGTGATACGGCCGACGATGGCGAGACGGCGAGCTGCCATCTGACGGCGTCGGGCGGCTGGATGTGCCCGATCGGCCAGACGATGTGCGAGGCCGACGTCTCGGGCGCCCTGCACTGCCCGCTTGGCGATCAATACGGCTGCGAGGTGCCTGCCAGTGGCGGCGCAGCGGCCTGCTCGGCCAATGCCTGCATCGACACCAGCGCCAACCCGATCGTCGACGATCCGGTCATCGACGATCCGGGTGTCGAAGCCGATGGCGCCGTCGATGCCGAGGGCAATTGTCTGGGCACGATCGAGATATTTTCCGGCCGTGCCACACGTTGCCGTCCTGCCGGCCTCAAGACGACCTTCTCCAATTGCTGCAAGGACAAGGGCAAGATCGTGAAAGACGGCATGGGCGGCTCGATCTCGTCCATCTCGACCAAGATCGCGGTCGCCAAGGGCGTCTTCACCGGCATGAAAGCGGCCTACACAGCCTTCAAGGCAGGTGCGACCGCGAGCCAGGCGGCCAGCGCCGGCGCCAATGCGATCATCGTCGGCATAGACCCCACCTCGATCGCGATCAGCCTTGCGGTCAATTTCATGATCGAGGTGCTGCTCCAGGGCTGTGATCAACAGGATATGGAAGTGGGCATGCTGCGCGGCTCGGGCATGTGCCATGAGGTCGGCAGCTACTGCTCCTCGAAGATCCTTGGCATCTGCGTGCAGAAGGCCCGGGGCCATTGCTGCTTCAACACCAAGCTTGGCCGGATCATCCAGGAACAGGGGCGTCCGCAGCTGAAGGCCTTCAGCGCCATCGGTTGGGGCACCGCCAAACAGCCCTATTGCCGGGGCTTCACGCCCGAGGAATTCCAGGCGCTCGATTTCTCGCGGATGGACCTCTCCGAATATTATGCGGAAGTCGAAGCCCGCGCCCAATCCGAAATTCAGATCGACATGAAGGACAAGATCGATGCCTATATGCAGACGATCAGCAACTAGGCGCGTTCTGCTTCTGGCAGGGCTCATGCTTGCGTCCCTATCGGTGCCCGCCTTCGCTCGGGCCGCTGAGCAGCAGGCCGGGGGCGATCAGACGGAAAACGAAAATGCGCGTGCGCGCATCCAGGATGAAGGCGAAGCGGCGCTGGAGCGGATGAAACGCGCCGTCGGCAAGACCAGGGCATCAACCTCGCCTTCACCCGTTCTGCCGGCCAGGCCCGACGCCGCAGCGCAGCGCCGCGCTTTCGAGGGGCTGAAAGCCCGCAGGAACGATCCGGAAATGGCGAAACGCGCGCAGGCCGACATCGCGGCCGCGCGCGAGCGCCTGGCAGCCGAGCGCGACGCCGCCAGTCGCCGGATCGCGCAGGCGCTCGGACTGGAGCAGCCGGAAGCGGCGGCGCTGGCTGGAGTGGTTTCGCCCGGCATGAGCAAACACTGGGTGCCAGTCCTGTTCGTCTCCTCATCAATGCCGATCGAGACACTGCGCACCTATGCCGGGCAGCTCGAGCGTGCCGGAGGGGTCATGGCGTTTCGCGGGATGCCGGGCGGAATGCGGCAAGTGGCGCCGATGGCAAAGCTGTCCGCCGCCATCCTGCGGCGCGATCCGGGCTGCGAAGGCCCGGCTTGCGCCATGCGGGACGTGCAACTGATCGTCGATCCGCTGGTCTTTCGGCAACATGGCGTCGCCCGGGTTCCCACGCTCGCGATGATCCCCGGCGATCCGACGCTCCCCTATTGTGAGCGCGACGAGGCAAGTCCTCGCGCGGCGCATCTGGTTCAGGGCGATGCCGCCTTGTCGGGGCTTCTCGAGGAATATGGCCGCCTCGGCGGCAGGGAGGAGGTACGGGATGCTCTCGCTCATCTGGCACGGCGGTAAGCGCGCCTGGCATGAACTGAAAGACCTGCCGCTACGGGCGGCCGTAGCGCTGGGCGCGAGCGGCCTTGGACAACCGGCGCGGCCCGCCCAGCTCTTCAAGGCCTATGGGATCGTATTGCCGATCGGCCTTTTCGCTTGGGTAACGATGCCGCAAATCACCTTGGTCATGACGCCTTCGATCGAGGCCTGGGTCGTCCATCGCTCTACGGGGCCAGTGCACCGCGGCGATCTCGTCTCCTTCACACTCGCCGATGCGATTGCCGGCCCCAGGCCCGTTGCCGTCACCAAATATGCGCTGTGCATGCCGGGCGACCGGATCGTCATGGTCGAGAAGCCTGCAAGCTTCGGTCCGAGCCGCAATGGCTGGTACTATTGCAATGGCCGGCTGATGGGCGTCAGCAAGCCTGCGACGCGCAGCGGCAAAGCGCTCAGGCACTGGCAGCCGGTCAGCCCCAATATTCCGGAAGGCATGATCTTCGTCGGGTCGAGCCATCCCGACGGATATGACAGCCGCTATTATGGCCCGGTCGCCATCGATCGCCTCACCCGGATGGAGAAACTGCTGTGAAGCGGTGCGCAGCGATCGCTGGCGCGATCCTATTTTTGGCAGGATCGGCGGCCGCCCAATCCACGGATGTCGCGCAGCGACAAGCGCGCGGCTATTGGTGGTATCAAGCACCGCTCAGGCCCGAAGAGGAAAAGCCTGATCCTGACGCGCTGGTAAAGCCGCTGATCCCACCAATGGCCGAACTGGCGACCTGGACGCCGCCGAAAATCCGCAACCTGATCGAGCAGCAGCGCGACTATGCTGCGACCGTGCTGACGATCGACGCGGTCGCCGATTTCTGGCGTCTGCAGGATTTTGCGCGGCGCAAGGCTCGTGCTTTCGCCGGCGTCACCCAGCTTGCCATGCTCACCCATCCCGAGCTCAATGCCCGGGCGGCCAATCCTCTGGTCGGCGAGGCCCGCGATGCGCTTGGCGCCCGGAAGGATCAGGTCCGCCGCCAATATCTGCGCGCGCACGCCGGAGAGTTCGCGCTGGTCATGTTCGCTCGCACGTCCTGCGGCTACTGCAAGGTACAGTGGCCCATAGTGCAGCGCTTTCAGGACGAAATGGGCTGGCAGGTCAGCCTCATGGACCTCGACCGCAAGCCGGAACTGGGGCAGCGGTTCGGGGTAGAGGTGACTCCCACCACCATGGTCATTCGGCGGAATAGTGCCCAGCGCATGGTGATCGCCGCCGGAGTTGAGACCTACCCAAACATCGCGCAGATGGCCTATCAGGCGGTCAGGTTGCTGAGCGGCGACATCCGGCCCGAGCAGTGGCTGACCGGCGCGGGCGAGGAAGACGGGTTCTTCGATGCGCTGGCCAATGGGCCGGTCTCATCGACCGATCCGCGCGTCCTGGGCGGCGACCTCATCGATGCAAGGGAGCGCAGGCCGTGAGCCGCCACGGGCGAGTCCGGCTCACGACTGCCCTTGTGACCCTGGCCTGGCTGGCAATGCCGGCAATCGTCAATGCGCAGCCTGTGAGCCGGGGGGTCGCGATGCGAGCGGCCGTTCATCCGGTAGCGACAGCCGCCGACATGCGCCTGTGGCTTTCGCGCGTACCGGTCACCCGCGATTTTCCTCCCGACTTCCAGATCATGCTGCGCAGTCAGGCTTCGCTTTACGTGATCGAGATCAGCACCGCCCCGGCTTGCCTGCCCTGCGGTGACCTCTGGGCAAAGCTCCAGGCATTCCGCGCGCGGTATGGCTGGCAGGTTCGGACGATCGGCCCCCAGGAGGCGATGCTGCGGTCGGGACGCCTTGGTCTTCCCTGGGTCGGAAACCCGGTCGCCTGGGTCCGCCCCGTCACCGATCCGAACCGCATGGTGCCCATCGCGATCGGCACCGATCACGAAGCCAATATCGCGCGCAATGCCTGGCTTGCCGCCCGGATGCTCACCGGCGCCCGGGCCGCCGTCGGCGTTCGCGCCATGTCGAAATTCACCGGGATCGTCGGCGTGAGGGCGCCGGCCTCCTCCAGCCCGAAGGGACGCTGATCATGGCGGGGCGGCGTCACCCTTCCTCCTCACCAGGAAGCCTGCCATGGGACATTATCTTCGCCGTTCGACTCTTGCTTTTTGCCTGATCGCCGCCTCGTGCGGCCAGGCGGTTCCGGCCCATGCGCAAAGCTGGGCCGAGAGTTGGTTCGATAATGTCACCTATACTTCGCCCGGCAGTTTCGAGGACCAGACCCGCGGCTATGTGACGGCGGGCGGCATGTCGGGCCGGGTCGACGTTCATGACGATTATCTGATGAGCCTCACCCTGCCCAAGGTGAAGGCGGGCTGCGGCGGCATCGACATGTTTCTGGGCGGCATGTCGTTTCTCGATCCCGACTATCTCGTCCAGAAGCTGGAGACGATCCTCCAGGCCGCACCGGCGGTCGCCTTCCAGTATCTTCTCGAAACGCTGGACGAGAAAATGGGAAATATTCTCTCGAAGATGGAGGCGGCGACCAATTACCTGAACTCGATCCAGGTGAATGACTGCCGCCTCGCCAACCGCATGGTCCAGATCGCCAAGGGCGACGACAACATGTCCGGCATCGTCGAGGAGATGACCGGCTACAAGTCGATCCGCGAAGGCTATGCCAACAGCTGGCAACAGAGCCGCGAGAAGATCCAGGCCAACAAGGGCAATCCGACCGAGGATCTGAAAGACGCGCTCGCCAATTGCCCGGCCGAGGTCACGGACATCTTCAAGACCGGCTCGCTACTCGCGCATGCCGCCTCACGGGTTGGCGCTTCGGATTGGGCGGGCGTCATGCGAGCCCGGGTCGGTGACGTCTACATGCGCTGGGATGCGAACGACAAGGTGCCGATCTTCTCGGCCATCCCCGCCTGCCCGCACCAGGATACCGAAAGCGCCGACGATTTCCTGACAGGCCGCGTTCCGACCCGTGCGCTCAACATTCCCGCTACCGCCGCGGATTGCTCGGTGAACGGCGCTGGACGCGGCGCACTGGTTCTGGCGCGGGAAAGGATGGAGACGGTCGCGGCCAAGATCCGTACCCGGTCAGCGCTCACCACCGAAGAAAAGCAGTTCGTCGCCAATGTACGGACCCTGCCGGTCTATCGCCTGCTCGAATGGGGCGTGCGGCAAGGGCTGACCGACAGCGTCATCGCCGATACCGACGAACTGGTCGCGCTCACCCTCGCCTATCAGATGCTCAATGATCTGACCCGGTCGATCGACTTCGCGCTGCAGAATGCGGAGCGCGGTGCGACCACCGCAGGCGCCGCCGATGCCGAGAACAGCAACATTTGCCAGACCCGCATTCTGACCAAGGGCATCGAGCAATTGCGCGAGCTGCGCGACGAGGTCCTGCGTCAGCGTGCGCAGATGCGCCAGTCCTACATGGCGGCGATGAGCCAGGCGAACCTGTCGGCGAGCTATGCCGGCGTCGTACGCCAGCGCGATCGTGATGCCCGCGACGCTGCGGGCGCCAATGCCAATCGCAACCGGTGAGGATCGTCATGCGCCGCTTCATCCGCCTTCTTCTCACGCTCCTCGGCTTTCTGGGCGCCACGCCCGCGCTGGCGATCGATGCCAGCTATCACACCTGGGACGGTTTTTCCGAAACGGTCGATGCCTTCCACCTCGTCGCCATGATCTTCAGCGACCCGCGCTATGAGACGCTGGTCGTCATCATCGCGGTGGCCGGTATTGCTCTGGGCGCGGTGCTGGCGAGCATCAAGGGTTCCGGCATGGGTCTTGTCGCCTTCGGCTTTCAGATGCTGATCGGCATCGGCCTGTTCGCCGGAATGATCGCCACTACCGGGACGATCCACATCTACGACCGCGTGCGCAACGCCTATCAGCCGGTCGGCGACGTGCCCAATCTCATCGTGCTGGTCGCGGGCGTCACCAACCTCATGGAACGGGCGCTTGCCGAGACCATCGACGACAATACCACTGATCCCAATGCGAAGCTCGAGTTCGGCGCCGGCGGTCATGCGTTCGATCTGTTTCTGAACGCGGTGTCCCCACGCAGTCCGATCGTCGACACGTTCCTTGATGCGACGGTGAAAGACTATGTGCGGCAATGCTATCCGGTGGCGCGTGTTTCGCCGGCCTATGGCGTCGATGACGATCAGCTCTTCCGGACCTCGACCGATCTTCCCGCCTCGTTCGCGGCGATGGCCGGCCCGGCGACATTTTCGACGGTCTATACGGCAAGTGACAAGGCCGGGACGACGATGAGCTGCGATGCGGCCTGGGGCTATATTGCGGATCGGCTGGCTGACAGCACGTTGTTCGACGCCTATAGCGACCAGGTCTGTGCCCGTACCGGCTTCGACGTGACCCAGGCGACCCAGCGTGATCGCTGCCGCCAGCAAATCGACGGATTGGGCGACATGATGCTCGGACAATCGATGAGCCGGCAGAAGTTCCTGACCAACGTGCTGCTGGGCCAGACCGTTGGCGACGTCCTGTTCGAGGATTCCCCGGCAGCGACCGCGCGGGTGATGGCTAACCGGGCGATCGAGTCAAACGGGCTCGCCACGCTCTCGACCGCCAATGAGTGGATGCCGACGATCCGCGCCTCGGTGTTCGCGATCATGCTCATGATGATGCCGATCGCGCTGCTCTTCATCCTGACGCCGATCAACCTCAGGGTTGCCAGCTTTGCGCTGGGCCTCTTCGTGTTCGTGGCGCTCTGGGGCGTCATCGATGCCGGCATCTACCAGCTTACCCTTGGCCGGGCGATGGATGTGCTCGCCGAATTGCGCGCGACCAACGTCGCGGCCGACAGCTGGATCCTCGCGCCCTCGGCGGCGATGAAGGCGCTTGCCATCTTCGGGTCGTTCCGGACTGCCGCGGCAGGCCTTGCCGGCGCGTTCGTTTTCACGGTGTTCCGCTTCTCCGGCAACATGTTCACCGCTTTCACGTCCGGTATGCTCGGTGTGCAGGGCCAGGGCAGCATGGCGGCCGCGACGGTGGGCACCAGCGAGGGCTATGCATCCGCGCTGGAGGCGCAGGCCTCGGCCGGCGGCACCCAGGCGCGACGTTCGGCTTCGTCAGGGTTTGGCGATTTCGGCGAGCGCAGCAGCTTTGGCCTGGACCGGGCGTTTGGGGCGGCCGGAACCGTCATGGGCGAGCACGGCGGCGGCGCGGCGGGAACTGCGGCGTTCGGCTTGGGGCGGACCGATGCCGCGCGGGAACTGGGCGGGCTATCCCCTGTCCTTGTCGGACGGGATCTGAGCGATCCCGCCACCGCGCGCGCGATACGCAGCAACGCGGCAACGACAGCGATCCATGGTTTCGCGCAAGGCGATTCACTGCGTAAACTCGGCACGAGCTATTTCGGGGAAGGGCAACCCGGTGAGCGGGCCTTTGCCGCCTTCGCGCAGAACATGGTGCAGTGGAAGGCGTTCGGCGACCAGCGCGCCTATGACATGATGCAATCGGGCGCGCAGCGGCATTTCGAGCGCAATGGCTATGATGCCAGGGACGCCGCGCTCAAAGCGTCTACCGTGATCGGGCAGGCAAGCGCTGATCCGACCTTCGCCAAGCTGACGGCCAATGCCTTCGATCAGGAGCAGATGCTGCGCAACGACCTGACTGCGGCGCAGACGCAGGTGGGCGCGATGGAAGGTCGGCGCGACTATGCCGGCGACAGGGTTGCCGCTGTCGAGCGTGGCAATGTCGCGACCGAGGAGGCGCATCGGACCGGCGGGAATCAGGGGCAGCGGCAGGCGGCCGCGATGCTCGGGCTTTCCGCTACCGAGACCAGCCGGCGTATCGGGTTCATCAATGCGCTGTCGGGCGAGGCGCGATCGACAGCGATCAGCCAGCTGTCGCGCTCGACCGGGCGCAATGAGGCACAGGTGCTGCGCGCACTGGAAAGCTACAATGCCGCGGTTCAGGTCGGCACGGCCGATGGCGCGAGTGCCGAGGCGGCACGGGAGGGTACGAGCGTCTATGGGCGCACGAGGGGGTCTGCCGGCTATGATTTCGCAGAACGTTCGGGCAAGCTCGACGCCCAGCGGGAGATCGGTCCGGACGGCGTGCGCAGCCATGCGCAAATCGGCGAACAGCGCCGACAGGCGGACAATGCCGGCTTTGCCGAAGGCGCGGCGGCGGCGGGCGTATCGGTTCGTGAGGCCGCGCGGCTCGATTCCTTTATCCGCGCGCTCGCCGGAACGACCGGGAACCAGGTCGATATGGCCGAAGGCGGCGCGGAAGGCATCGCCGATCGCGCCCGCAACGAGCGGCTGACAGGGATCGTCGACAAGGAGCGTCTCACCCGTACGCAGGCGCTTCTGCGCGAGCATGGCGTCGAAATGTCCAAGCGACAGATCGCGATGAGCCAGAACGGCGATGTCAGCCTCAACCTGACACCGGAGCTTGCGGCGCAGATGTGGCGCGGCGGCCTCATCAACGAGGGCCAGCTCGGCGCGATCGCCAATGGGGGGCACGCGCGGCTCAGCTTCGCGCACAATGATTTGCTCGTTTCCAGCAGCACGGGGTTCAGCCAGTCGGCTCGCAACGACACCAGCACGCGGTTCGAAGCCGGCAAGCAGGCGGGCCCCGATACGATCGAGCATTTCCTGGGCAACGGCGCCGAGGGCCAGGCCGCCATGGCCAGCTGGCTGCGCGGCGGCTTCGAAATGGACCGGCGCGGCAACTGGCGGCTCAAGCCGCAGGTCGCCGATACGCTCGAGCGCGATGTGACGGCGATCATGGTTCAGACCGGATGGCAGCGGTCGCTTTCGCGGTCGGCGGAGCATCAAACGCAGGATAGTCAGAGCATTGCCGGTGATCTCACAGCTTCGGTATCGCGCGGTGTTGGATCGGGGGGCAAGGAAAATAAAGCAAAAGAAAGCGCAAAGGACAGCGCTGTTGGGTCGATAACCGGAAAGGTAAGCGTGGACTTTTCTGATCGAGGGATAGCGGGCGTTGCAGCCCAATCCTCAATAGATATCGTAAATCACGATGTTCGCGAGGCGATTGCTTCAGCAGAAAGAGCAGCCGCTCGTTCCGGTCGTCCGGAGGAGGCCTTTGCGCATGAACTCAGCGAACGCGTGCTAGGTAACGAAGGGCTGCGGAACCGTTACCTGAGACAAGCTGACGCGGGGCGTGGCACATTCGATGTTACAGGGCCCGTCATCTCGATGGAGCAGTCCTCGATTTTGAGTTCCGGGCGGCTGTTGTTTGATCGCGACAATGGCATGTCTGATGGCGATCCCAGCTTCAAAGAGCGGCGGGACCGATGATGTCAGTCCTTTATCGCCCCGATGTGCCTGAGATGCCGGATCCCGGAACGGGCGTCAGCTGGATCGGTATAAGGATCGCCAATTGGCCTTTGCGAGGGTGGTCCCGGTGTGATCACCCATTCCCCGCATGCAACTTTGGCCTTCAGAAAGCCATACCCCAGGACCGCGATCACCGTGATCGGATTGAAGACGAAGATCAGCAGCACCATCGTGTTGGCCAGGTAGATATTGAGCTGGTCGTAGGGGATAGCGATCATCAGCTCGAGACCGATCCAGTAGAGCAGCGTCAGCGCCCAGATGAGCTTTGCATACCATGGACGCCAAAACCAGTCGGCAGCGTGCGGAGACGGCGTTGGCGAGGAGGTTTCCTCTGGCGTCGGGTCGAGCTGATGAACATCCTGCATTTGGAGAGCCTTTCCATAGGGCAAAATAGCACAAATCCGTTGAGCATTAAACCGGCCGCCAATCAGTATGGTGGCCCGACTTCACGAGAGAAATCCGTCCAGATCCCTCCCCTTCATTCTTTGCTCTCTCACTCCGCTACGATTTGTGCTTCGGGCTGGAGATGTAGGCGGGTTCAAGTCCGGACGGGCAGCCGCGGTGAAGAAGAAGCGGAAATCCTCGTATATGCGTCCCCAGATCTCGCCGGGAGTGGACGCAGCTATTCTGCGTCCATGTCCGAATGAGGTCCGTCTTCCAATTTCCCATCAGACAAGCGGAGTATCCGATCCGCTGCGGAGATCGTCTGCCTGCTGTGCGCGACGACTATTCGCGTCACGCCCAATGCCGCTATCGCCGCATTGACCTGGCGCTCCTTGTCCTCGTCCAGATGCGAGGTCCCTTCATCGATCACGAGAAGGCGAGGCTGTCTGTAGAGGGCGCGCGCCAGTATGAGTCGTTGCTTCTGCCCGCCTGAGATCGCGGCGCCCATGTCGCCGACCAATGTTTCATAGCCCATGGGCATTGCTGCAATGTCGTCGTGCAACGCCGCAGCCCTGGCGGAAGCGATAACTCGGTCCATGTCCGAAAGTTTATCGAAAAGCGCTATATTCTCGGCGATCGATCCGGCAAATAATCCGTCATTCTGCAGGACGGCGCCAACTTGCGCCCGATAGTGTTTCAACCCGAACGCCTCGAGCCGGATATCATCGACGAATACGGCGCCCTCCGACGGTTCGATGAGGCCGAGAATGATCTTGATGAGCGTACTCTTTCCCTCGCCGGACGGCCCGGTGATCGCCACATGCTCTCCAGGCTCGATCACGAGGTTGACTCCCGACAGCACATAGGGATCGGTAGGCGCATATCGGAAACCCACGCCGCGCAGTTCAACCCGGCCCGATAATGTCCTGGCCGATATAGCCTCACGATCGAATGCCTTATCCTCGTCAGTAAGCATGATGTCGGCAAGACGGTCCACATGCAGCCTCAACATCCTGAAGGCGATGATCTGGTCCAGCAGGGAGGATGTGCGGCGTAGGAACTGGGTCTTGTAGGCCATATAGGCAAAGACCATGCCCAGACTGAAATCGGCAGACAGCACAAGCCCGATAGCAAGATAGATGGATATGACCGATTCGAGGGCGTTCAGCGATGTTCCGACGGAATCTTGCCACACATTCACCCGGGCGACAGACAGATTAGCCGCGACGGAATCGGCAAGCCGGCGGTGCCAATATTGCAGCCGATCATCCTCTCCGCCCAGAACGCGCAAGGTCGTTATCCCCCTGAGCGTCTCCATCATTACCGATTGTTCTCGGCCGGTCATCGCTATGGCTGTCTCTTGGGCACGCTGCTTTGGGGCAAGAAACGCCATCTTCCCGATCAAAATCATCACCAGAAAGCCGATGGCCACCATCGACAATTGCAAGCTGTACGTCAGCATCACCACCAGGCTGAGCGCGCCAAGGCACCCATCGATGAATGCACCGATACTGTTTTCCGTGAGGAATTGTCTGATCGGGGCGGTCGATTGGAGGCGCGACATCACATCACCAATGTGCCGCCGCTCATACCAATCGATGGGCAATCGCAGGAGCTTACGCGCCACATTGACGTAGAGCGTGTGGCCGACCGCAGCATTGGAGAAGGCGATCACCAGAGATCGTAGCAGCGAGGTCAGCGCATTGGTGGCAGTCAACAGGGCGAAGCCGATCGCCAGTACGGTCATCAAATTCAGGCCGCGCGACGGCAGCACGACATCGACCGCAAATCGCAGGTAAAAAGGGGAGATCAAGGTATAGAGTTCGAGGAATATGCTGAGGGTCAGTATCTGGACCAGCGAGCGCCGAATTCCCGAAGCGCCCTGAAGCAATTTGATGGGGTCGAGGCGGGGTCGCGGCTGCGCCTGATCGAATTGCCTGACCTGCAGTAATTCCAGCGCTATGCCAGTAAAATGCCGGGATACCGCCTCCAGGGGGAGCCAGTCGGATATTCCCTCGGGATCATGAATGAGGGCCTTGTCGGCCCGGATGCGCTCGACGACGACAAAGTGGTTCATGTTCCAATGCAGGATGGCCGGCAGGTGGATGTGCGCAAGACCTTCCAGCGGGATGCTGATAGGTCTTGCGGAGAAGCCGATCGCCCCGGCCATGTGCATCAGAAATTCCAGCGTGCTTCCACGACTGGAGGCGCGAAACCGTCGGCGTAGTTCGGGAAGGCTGATGGGGTTACCGTGAAAATTGGCGATCATCGCCAGCGCCGCGAGGCCACATTCGCCCGATTCCGTCTGGCGCACCATCTCGATGCGCCGGGAACGGCGGCCCGCGGCGAGGGGAATGAACATCACGGATTGCGCGACAATAGGTCTGGCGCCGGAGCGGCACGGTCTGCTGGCTTGGCCAAGCGCCGCCCGGCAACGGCTTCAAACGGGACATCGAACTGCATCAGAATGATCGCGTAGAGGCCGACCAGCTCGGCAGACAGGACGGCACCCAGCAGGGCAATCCAAGCCCAGGGCATCACGGGAATCTTGATCGCATTATCCCGTGCCCGGCGCGCGCGGAATATTTCGGATCGAAACAGGGTCGATGTGCCGCTGCCCTGTGCGTCAGCCTCGTGAAGAGGCGGGGGGTGCGCGGAAGCGAGTGGGCACATGTTCAGCGCGCGTCGGACACGTAATGCGATCCCACAAGATCATCCATCCTGGATATCCGGGAGGTTCGGTCGTGGTCGCGGTAGAGGGAATCCGCCTGCTTGCGGGCCAGCGCGTCGGCCGAGGACAGCAAATCCTTCAGCGTGAAAGTCACGTCCTCGTCTCTCCAGTCCTGCAGGGTCCCGTGAATGAGAAAATGGCAGAAGGCGTGGGCTATCTTGTCCCCGGGCGCGCAGTCCTCGACGAACAGGAATTGGCCGGCTTCGTTCACTTCCAAAAAGACATGATCGCCGGCGGGCGTGACAATGAAGTCGAATGCGCCATAGGAAATGCCCAGCGCCCGCATCAAATCCAGACATTGCGCGAAGACTTCCGGCGGCAATCGGTAATTGTCATTATTGTCTTTGAGAAGGCGCTTTCCGCGCCAGTCGACAATCGACAAAGGGTCGCTCTGGGAATCGATCTTTATGCCGAATTGCCGACCGCCGAAGATGATCACCCGGGCTTCAAACGCCTTTTCGACATAGGGCTGGTAAATGGCCGGGTGCAGGGAAAGAGCTTCGGCCGGCAACGAGGCGACCGGCGGCATGATCGAGGTATAGGCAAATGCCAGGCTATCCTCGCCTTGCCACATCTGCGGGATGAGAGGTTTACAGATAATGCGCCCGCCGTGCTCGTCTTGGAAGCGTCGGATTGCCTCAATGTCGTTGGACTGCAATGTTGCGGGTACCGACAGGCCGACTTTGCGCGCCTGCCAGAGTTGCAGCACCTTGCTTTCCGCCGCCAACTTTCCCCAATATCCGTTGACCATAACACCGGGCCGCTCGGCGGCAAGACGATCCAGAAAGGCAAAAAGCGACGCGCGATAGGCGATCATTATATTGGAGACATAGGCTTTGTCGCTTTCCTGAACGTCCAGCAACTTGACCGACGAGCCACCGATGCGTCGCAGCCAGACCCGATCATAAGGGATATCTTCGTCGAGGAGCGCGGTGCCTTCGACGTCGAATGTCACCTTATCGCCCAATGAAATCGTATGGGTTTCGTGAACAGGCATCATGCCGAAGCGGAAGATGCTCGGTGTCACGCCCATCATCTCGAGGCCCGTCGCGATGAGATGGGCATGCTCATCGTTGAGCTTGGTCACAATGAGAATGCGTTTGTCCATCGCTTGCACCTCGCTTGTCAATCCGGTGATGTCATTGTCTGCGATAATGCACTTATGCTGCCCGACAGCGCGTCCGCGTCATCGACATGCTCCAGAAGCGAAATCGCAAATTCGATTATGGGGTGCACGCGATCCAGATAGGCGTCCCAGTCGCCAGTTTGGGACAATCTGCGCAGAAGCCCCAGCTTGAGATAGGACGCACTGTAGAAGCTTGGTCCAAGCGGTAGAAAAGGGGCGTCGATCTGGTCCCGGCGGCGCAGCGAAGCGTGAAACAGCGATCGCGCGACACGGCCATTGCCATCATCGAGCGGGTGATACAGGACGAACGTGGCGTGGGTCAGCACTGCCTCCTGCACAGGGGTAAGGCCCTTACAGTTTTGAATTGCCGCGATCGCCTCAGGCCAGAAGGGAATGTCGTCCAATCGCGCATATCGCATTGGCGCAAGACCACAAATGGCCGACTTGTCGACGCGTGCGCTTCGCATCTTCCTGTTCGTGCCGGTCAGCAACGCGGCTACCTGCTCGATCCAATGCTGGTCGATCTGCCAAGCCGAAAACCGCTGCCAGCTGGTATATACAATCGGTTCGATGCCGGGCCTGATCAGAAACCGATCGAGCTGCGGCGCTTCGAACGCGGCCGGAGCGGAAAAATCGAGCGAGCCCGGAACGCGCAATCCGGCGCGCAACAGCAATGCGCATTTCGCTTCGTTGCCGAAGCAGCGCCAGGGGGAATGCCTGTATTGTTCGTTGAGCCGGACGATCCGGTTTTCGAGGGACCGCCAATCGAGCGAATGTCTATTTCGGTATCGGAAGCCGGGTGCAACAGGCGACCAGATTTTTCTATCTTCCGTGCCCCCTGTTGCTGGGCTTGGCATCGTCAGAGGCAATATAGTCTTCGACTTCAGTCGCAGCTGACATCCCAGCTTCCATCGTCGTCACATCGATCCGACGTATCCCAGGGCGAACCGCCGGCGGTATCGCAATAAGTAGGCTCGGTGGTGACCTCGGTGTTGCCTTCACCGCAGGTTTGGCCACCGGACACCATTTTGATTTCGGAGATCGTTAATTCTCGGGCAAGCAGCGAATGAATCGATCGAACAGAACCGGACATAAACAGCTCCTGTCTTGCGAGTAGCCACACATGGCACAGGAAGGATATTTATTTTCGCAGGGGCGAGTCAAATGGATTCGCGGTGAAGCTAATATAGAATGATGATTACCTTTTAGGTAACCTTCGTTACGACTGACAACACTGCATTATTATCCAACTTTCAACATGCACGAACTGATCCGGCATCCCTTTATCTCCATTTCCAGGGATGTCGCGTTGATGCGCTGGAAAAGGTAGTGAGCGTCGTGCATACTCCAACTCTATCAATCTGGAGCGCGCGTAGCGCTGGATCGCGAGGCCTATTGCATGTCGATCGGACGTTGGTCTTGCCTGAGCATCGTCGCATTGCTCACGCAGTCGTTGTTGATTGCAGCGCCGGCGCGCGGCACTCAGACAGATGATGTCGCCCGCGCCCCCGCGGGCGGGAAAGCCGATCCCGACATCGTCGTCACGGCGCAAAAGCATGCGCAAAAGCGTAGCGGGTGGAAGCGGGCCGAAACCGATCATGTCGTCATCTTCAGCGACGGAAGCGAACCCGAACTGGTCCGGGTCGCCGGCAATGTGGAGCGGCTGCATGCGCTGATGACGCGGCTTTACGGCGCCGCCGGACAGCAGGATGGTGCGCCGAAGCTCGAAATCACCCTGTTCGGTTCGCGCGGCGATCTAGAAGAATTAGGGCTGCGAAACATCCGCGCGGAAGAAGGTCCTTTCGCGAGGAGCTTTTCGAACCAACGCTATTACGATCCTCGTGCGGACGGCGCGGTGTTGGCCATTGCCCGCAGCGACCAGCTTGTCGACCTCAATACCAGCCTTGCCCACGATCGTTTCTGCGAGGATTTGGCCGCCCAAGGCACGGACTGCATCGGGAAGAGGGAGCCCTATCTTCCTCCGGTGGTGAGGTCCTGGGAATCGATCGTCTACTCCGCTTTCGCGCAGCACTTCATCCTCTCGAATGTTCCGGCCCCCTATCCCCGCTGGTATCTCGATGGGATAGGCGCGCTGTTCTCGACGATCGAAGTCAGAAAAGACGGGTCGCTCGATTATGCCAAGCCGCCCGAACTCTCTCGCCAGGTCTTCCGCTCCTACGGCGATGTGAACGCGCGGGACGTACTGACAGGCGGCTATTTTGACTGGCGATCGCGCCGGATGACCTGGACCCCTTACCACGCCTGGTTGATCACGCATTTCTTCGTATTTTCCAACCCCAAGCCGGCGCTTCAGGCACAGTTCGCCCAATATATGGCCGCGATCCGACAGGGAGCACCTCTGGCTGAAGCCGCTCGGGTTTTCAAAGACCCCGGGAGACTCAACCGAGAGATTATGGGTTACGCTTCGAGAGCGAAGGCCTATGCGACCTCCGCGCCATCCGTTGTCCAGGGAACGCCTTTAGTAGCCGTGCTTTCGCCGGTCCAGGTTACCACCCTCAAGGCGAAGCTCCGGCTCGGCAATCTGCCACCGCCCGACGCCTCCGGCAGCCTGCCGGAGGCCGACCATTCTCGATCTGCCTCTCTCGCTTGGATATCTACTGTGCGGGCAGAAGCGACCCAGGCACCCTTTGATGTCGGCGCGATGCTGGTGGCTACGGAAGCGGAGTGTCGCGCTGCGCTTTCCGAAGAATGCCGGCGGGATGCCAACCGCGTTCTCGCCCAGGAACCCGGAAACGTCCGTGCGCTGGCGTGGAAAGGCATTGCTCAGACAGACGAGGCCTTAACTGGTCCTGCCGACGACCGCGACAGCGCTCTGGCCGCAGCACGCGAGACGATAGCACTGGCGCTTCAATCCGATCCGCGCAATCCTGTCGCGGCGATCGCCAACTTTCAAAGCTACGCAAGAGCTGGCGCAAAGGTGCCCGATGCCGCGGTAGCAATCCTGGCCAAACTCGCCGCTGCGGTTCCGGGAGCGCCGACGCCGCGGATGCTTCTGGGCAGCGAGTTGATTCGGCAGGGAAAGCCCGATCTTGCTCGCAAGCTTCTGGGGCCGGTGCTCTATGGTCCCTATGACTCTCCCGAAAAGAAAGCAGCGCAGGTTCTGCTTTCGGCCTCTACTGTCGGAACATCTGCTCGTGCCGGCGAATTAGGCGGGTGAACAGTGCACCCCGGCCCACCTATGCGCTGCCCGCGTCGACAATATGTTTCAGCGGCAACGCCTGGCAGCGCTTTACTGATGCTCGCCGGTCGCCCCCTCATGTGTGCGGAACCTAGCGGGCACGCCGCGTTAGCAATCTGGGAGCAACTTCGCCCTGCTGGTCAGACGCGGTCTTCGCCCGCTTATCGGCTTCGTTGATGGCGGTACGGCGCTCCGTCTCTTGGGCGGACCGAGCCATTTCTTCCCATCGCTCGGCAGAGCGCTTGTGCTGTTGGCGGCGTTGCGGCAATATTTCTTTTTCAGCTGCGACGCGTTCAGCCGCAGCGCGCTCATTGTAAAAGGTAGCTGCACTCAAGTCCCATTCTCGCGATCCGCGAGGCGTCTGCCGCCCCGGTCTTTATCGGCTAGCTGGGACGACATGGCAAGGAATGCGCTGCTCTGCTGCCCGGCCTGGGTATCGTCACAATCGCCGGTGGTTTTGCAGATACGACGTCTCGCCGGAATGATGCAGAGTTGATATTATCCAGGACGAAATGAATTTGGAGATGTTGCGCAGGATGTCGCAGACCGAACCGGGTTTGATGGAGCCAACTCAAGATGTCTCCATTCTCGCACTCGAAGCCTGGCATGTCATTTCTTCCCGTACACGGAACTGCCTGGGGAAGCTGGACAGGCCGACCGACCCCGCATCAACCGTAGGCGGGGTTCCGATCGAAAAGATGCATCTGAGCGATCTTTCCCGTTGCGAACGGGCCAGCATCTTCCGCCTGCACAATCTTGGCCGGATCTCTTACTGCGAAATCGCGGCGGCCATGGATCGCTATGGTTGGCATTTTCACAATCGGTGGACTTGCGAACGTGAACCGCCCGCACTCGATCTTTTGGGATCTTCGCTATCGCGTGATCTGCGGATGATGACTCAGGCTGCTGCCAGGCGATCGGAAAGATTCGCACTCGGCGAGACAATGCTCAGACTTCACGATGAGGAAGGGCTGAGCGGGCCGGAGATCGGCAAGCAGTTTGGGGTCACTGGCGCGGCGGTTTCCATGACTATCCAGAAAACCCGTCGCATCCTTGATTTGCGCATGCGCCTCCCCCTGCCGCCAGTTCCCGCGGCGCCCTGACGTATGGCGCACTGGCCGAATCGATGCAGTGGATCATTTCCGCGAAATGCGGCCTATCAAGCCGCGCTGCAACGGAATTGGATACCTATTCTTCCGCGATACGGTCTCCGGTCTGCGAACCAATATTGGTCAGATTCAGCCAGGCGTGGCCGCTTCGACATAGCGGATGGCATCCTGCACCGTACTGATCTTCTCGACATCCGCGTCGGGTATCGTGATGCCGAACTCATCTTCGAGAGCCATCACCAGTTCCACGACATCGAGACTATCGCCTCCTAAGTCGTCGAGAAAACTGGCTTCGGGTGTCACCTGATCGGGATAGACCCCCATATGCTCGATCACGATCTGGATAACACGTTCAGCGATTTCGCTCATATGGCCTCCGGATTATAACACCAATGTAGACGCGGCTCCCACGGTTCGCCCCTCGGCGTTCGGCGCCAATGATAATGGATCAGCGCTTGCGTACAAATTCAGCGCGCAGCACCAGACCTTTGATGCCGTCATACCGACAATCAATCTCCTGCGCATCGCCGGTCAGGCGGATCGATTTAATGACGGTTCCGCGCTTGAGGGTCTGATTAGCCCCCTTCACGGTCAAATCCTTGATGAGCGTAACGCTGTCTCCATCGGTCAGCAAATTGCCGACGGAATCGCGCACCTCGACCTCTCCGGCCGGCGCGTTCCGGTGCGCCAGATCGGCGGCGCTCATCCACTCACCGCTAGCCTCGTCATAGATATAATCGTCACTGTCTTGCATCATTCGCTCTTATCCTTGTCCATCCTGGTCGCGGAAGAGGCGACTTCCCGCAGGCGCACGCCGCGCCCCCTGCCCTGACTGGGCGCATCGTCACCGATGAGTTCGACACCGCCCCGCTCCAAAGCGGAAATAACCCTGACGAGAGTTTCCACGACACCTCGGACCTGTCCATCGGACGCTTCCATACGCTGGATCGTCGGCAGTGATACGCCTGCCAGCGCGGCCAATTCCTTCTGGTCGATCCCAAGCAGGGCGCGCGCCGCCCGCATCTGTTGTGAGGTAATCATATGCCTTTATGATGTTTCAGATATCATAGTTCAATCTTACAGATAGACCATATAAGTGTTAAGGGTGATTTTTTGATTCAGAGGCGGCGTTGAACAGAAGTAGCGATTCAAAGGGGTACGCTTGTGTAACGGCTTTTGCCAGGAACGCCGCGGCCGACAGCGAAGCCATTCATCGCCTGCTCCAGCGCTTGCCGCAGTGGCTCCGAACCGATCTGGCCTCATCCGATTCCTTGCAACGCGAACGGGCCGAAGAGGCATTGTTGGCGATGCAGATGGCCTTGCCTCGATCCCCTCGACTGCCCAGTAATCGGGAGACGCCATGACACTGCGACAGCGTTTTAAGGGATTTCTCCTGCTTCAGAATATGATGCTGAAGGATTTCGTTCGGCAGGGCCTCGCCAATCGGTCGCTCGCGACCGAGGATGCGGCGCGCCTTAGCCGGGTGGAAGCCTTGAACCTGCAGGAAATTGCACGGTGGGACAGGGATCTGTCCACTGCCAGCAATGGCGTTGCGCCTTTGCAAGACGGCGATGGATGAACCGATACGATCGGAAGATATGGGGTTTGGCGGCGTGCTTCGCCGCGCTTGCAGGATATGTCGACGCGGTGGGGTTCCTCTATCTCGGCGGCTTCTTCGTATCGTTCATGAGCGGCAATTCCACGCGGCTTGCCGTCGGTTTGAGCGCGCATTTTTCGGACGCCGCCACCGCGGCCGGATTGATCGCATCGTTCGTGATCGGGGTCATGCTCGGTTCGCTGTGCGGCCGTGTCATCCAGCGATCCAGGCATAGTGCCCTCATGTATCTTATCGCCGCCATGCTCTCGATAGCAGCACTGATCGCTACCCTCGGTGCTAGCTGGGCGGCCGCCGCCGCCCTGGCCATGGCGATGGGAGCGGAAAACGCGCTTTTCGAACGCGATGGCGAGGTGCAGATCGGTCTCACCTATATGACCGGGACGCTAGTCAAATTCGGGCAGCGCTTGCTCTCCGCGCTTATGGGCGGTGACCGCTTCGGATGGCTGCCCTATCTGTTGCTCTGGCTTGGCCTGGTAACGGGCGCCGTGCTGGGTGCCGTGAGCTATCGTCATTTCGGACATTTAGCGATCTGGGCCGCCGCGGGCGCGGCATTCGTGCTGGCCTGCTGGCTTCATCATCGCCGCGTCCCGCTTGCGGCTTCAATGGCGCAGGCCCGCAAATGACCGATGAGTCATCTCGCTCGACAGACATCGATCTCAATCCGCTGCATGACTTGGTCTTCGGCTTGCGACTCGAACGTCCCGGGCCCGGCTGATCTCTTCAAGGTCGATACGGCAGCGCCAGGGATATCCCGGTTACGCTCGATGCTCCATTCGGCCCGGCCGGACCAATGCTGTTCAGATTTGGTGACGTGCTTTCACTGCTGTTCGGCTGGTCGACTATTCAGAGCGCCATGCGTGTCAGCGATCCCGATCACCTCCTGTTCGACTATACGCGTTTGATGATGGGCTTCAGGCTGTTCCTTGGAAAGGTCCGATTTCCGCCAGTCCCCTTTTGGAGGACGACTCCACGAAACACGCCGTTGGCTTAGACAGCTATTCAATCAGTGAAGAGAGCGGCTACGCGATCTTCGTCAGCTGTAGAATGCGTGACTGCGTGGGCCTGGCCATTGGTCCCGCTCCAGATTGGCCGCAAAATCCTGGTTCCCAATCCTGCGACAGGCCGATGCTGCGATAAATTGCACGCCAAGCGCAAGCTTTACGACCGAAAGCCTTGTCAGCCCTGACGCTGCATAACGGCTCTGCACATAGTCCGGGAGAGCAGCTGCAACCGCAGCGACGATGGGATCGTCACGATGGGGACTGAGCGCTGCCAATCTTCGTGCCAGCTCTTCATGATTATGTCCAACGTCACGCTTGGCCAGCGCCTTAGGATCCACACCAAGATCGATGAGGGCAGCTTTCATCGACAGTTCGGCGGTCAGGCAGATGGGCTGCACGACGGAATCCACGCTGAAACCGCTCGCCAGGATGTTGGCGACGTCCTCGAGGTTCGACAGCGCCATGCGCCAAAGTTCGGACGGCGGCTGAACTTTTCCGCCGTCGATGCCGTAGTTCAAATCGTAGAGGTCTGCGAACGCGAAGGCGCTGCAGGCCGCAATAGCTGCATCACCTCGGCACCAGCGAACCCATTCTTCGTGCGACTGAAAGTCTAGACTCTGATGAATCGAGACCGAACACGTCCCGAATATCACGGCGACCGTCACCTTGCGGACGGTGTCCACGGAAGCCGCGAGACCGACGCCCTTCCCCGGCCATGCCTCATCGACCTGCGGAAACAGCCGGCGATAATCCTCCATGACCCGGTCGACATCCGGATTGCCGAGGACTCCCATGACGAAGCCGCTCCCGAGGACCGCCATCGCGGCACGCATGGGGCGCGCATGCATGGCAACACCGGCCCGGGCGAACTCAGCGTCGAGCCGCAGGAGATCCCGGTCGGTCCAGGTCGTCATGCGACCGAGACATCGAAGGACGGCCAGGCTCGCCGGAATGTGCTCAATGCCTTGGTGCGGGCCTCGTCCAACGCCCGGGCGGCGCTATGATCGACCATGAAAACAGGGCAGTTTGGATCGTCGCAGGAACAGTGCCGAATGCTCTGATCGACAAGGTGGTGTTTGAAGACTCGGCGAATCTCGTCCAGCGCGCGCACGACTTTCGTCATTTTTGCCCGCGTTCCGGCATCTCGCAGGGTGTGCAGCGACGGCAATCGGCGAATTTCCGTTCCGTCCCGTGTTCGCCAGATCCCGGTATTGAGCGCGCCGATCGTATCCTCGATCGCCTGCTGAAAGGCGGGTAGAGAGCTTTCAGCTTGGAAGGGCGTTCGGAAGGCTGGCCGCTCGAACACCGCGGCCATGATCCGCAGGGTGTCCTCATCGGACAAGTCGGGAAAGTCATCGACGAACCGGCGCAACTCGCTCTCGGCGTCGGGGAAAACGACACCCGCGACAAAACGCTGAAGCAGAAATTCCGCACGCAGCCGGAGCGCTTCTTCGAACTCCACCCCTGACCAGATATCGACGATCTGGATGCCGAGCTTACGACCGGCTGATTTTACACGATCGCGCTGATCGCTGGAAACGGCGCCCCGACAAACAAATTTGAAGGCGTCCGGCACACCGCTTGGAGCGCGGCACGCCTTTTCCATGTCACGTGTGGCCTTCGCTTCGGTGAGGCTCGCGCGATTGACGCACTGGATCACGGTGCTGCGCGGTTGCCAATCTTCGAAATGTTCGATCCCGACAATGTCGCGACCGAGGTCACTGCCGGTCTGGCCATGCCATGCGAGATCGCTCCAACCTGCGCGCAGATGATAGGCGAAGACCAGGCGCTCAAAATCCTGCCCGCCAAAATCCTCGAAATGGACGGGCCGGACAGCGCGGGCGATGATGCTTGTCATGGAGTCGTCCTCATTTCCGGGGCTCTCTGAGGAACATCGGATAGAAACTCGTCTGCGGCTTGAGCTTGAGCATATCTCCGATGGCGATGGTGTTCGCCTTGCGCCGCTCACCGCCAGCTGGCGTTATGACCTCGACATCGGGATTCTCGATAATCGCGCTGTGCACGTCATCCGTATGCGCCGGCGTCGTGTTGTAGATGCTCTCGTAAAAGTCGCCCACGCCAATGACGTCACCGGACCCAGAAATCAGCTTGGGGATGTCTGTCAGAAGCTGCGTCTTCGCCGCCTCGCGGCCGGAGAGATCGAATAGATATAGCGACCCGTCTTCGTGGCTCGGGTCGTAGCTCAGCATGTTGAGCCCCGAGCGGCCGAAATGCGCCTGGGCACTGCTGTTCTCGTGCAGGATGTTGTTATAGACCTGACGAGCCCGGTAGAAATTGCCGAAGTGGATCAGCCAATATCGCCACCCATCGGGATTATTGATCGAGAACGGGCTTACGAAGGGCGCGCAGGTCCTGAAGGTTTCGAACACCAATCGCTCAGCTGCGCCAAGCCAATTGCTCTTGCTCATCGCGCCATTGAGCGTGCCCAGATTGGTGGCATCGATATCGAAGGGCCGAAGCTGGGCTGCTAGCTGGACCGGGTCAGACTTCTGCAGGAAAGACACCAGGGCCTCGATTGCGAAGGTGTAGAATATCTCGACCGAATGATAGGATCGCATGATGTCGAGCAGCGTCTGGCGCTGAACATGGCTGTGACCGCACTGATCGAGGTTGAAGAGGACGTTGCGATAGCGGCCTCGGTCGAGCAGCGCCTTCATCTGCGGATAAACGACCTCGAACGCTTCGGTCATGTAGGCAATACGCAGATGCAGTTTGGGGACATTCTCCACGATCTCCGCCTGCAGAGGCGCGATGTTCGCCTTGAGCGCCTCGATCGCGTCCCGATTATGATCGTTCAGGATCAGTAGGCATTCGATCTCGATCAGCCCCAAGCCTTGCGCAGCGCGCTGGACGTTGACCGTCTCGATCGCCCGCTTCAATTCCTCAACGAAGATCAGAGGCGAGCCGGCGGTGCCGCACTGATAGCGGCCGCCACCGGCAAACCCGTCGACGATCGCTAACCGGAACCGTTCCTGTTTGGGGAGCTGGCAGCGGACAGTCAGATACTCGGAGAAATACTCCCGAAGTATCTTGTGCTTGCGCCGCGAATGATCTTCCAGGGTCGCACCATCAGCCCACTCATACGGCTTTTCCGCCATCGTGCCCCCTTAGCAACGCCGTTCCCCTTGTGATCACACGGCGCCCGCAAAGGCGGACGGCATTTCATCCCAGGTTTGTCCGCGATATTCTCTGCCGTTGGCCTTCTTCGACCGGCGCTTGTTGTCTTTGCCCCACGTTCCCCATTGCTTGAAGAAAAAAGCAGTTTCGTATTCTGTGCACTGGTGATGGATCTGGTCGATCCAATCCTCCCGGATCGGCCGGGCCGATCGGCCGCTCTCGCCGCCCACGATGGCCCAATGGATATCGGACAGATCGACATCTCCGACGGGACCAATCAATGGTTCAAACGACAGGAAGCGAATGGCTGCTGGCACCGTTCGAAGATGATCGATCCTGCTCACAACATCAGCATCTTCGACGCTGGTGCCCAACCATACATTGGGCAGGATATCCTGGATTTGGGTCGAGACGATGGATGCCATGCGCTCGGGACGCTTGGTGAGAATCTGGTAATTGTGGTGCGGAGTCTCGCGCATGACCCGCCACACCTCAAGGATGAAGGCATCGCTCACCTGTTCGTGGAACAGGTCGCTCATTGAATTGACGAATATCTTGCGCGATTTTTTCCAGCGCAGGGGAATGGCGAGCGACGCCTGATCTTCCCGGACGATGCCGCTCCAGATGGTGCGCTTGCCGCTTTGCCGGGTCAGTCCGGCATATTTTTCCATCCGCATCGCTTCGAGCCGCTTCGCCATCTCCATGGCGTAGCAGTTCGTGCATCCGGCGCTGATGATCGAGCAGCCGGCGACGGGATTCCAAGTGGCGTCCGTCCATTCAATCTGCGTTTCAGCCATGCCGTTCTCGCTGCCCAGTCCGGGCCTGGATTGGTGCGCCGATTGCCCGTCGCGCGGCCTTTACATCACTTGGAACATAATGGAAACACGTTGAAACGGCGATGTTCATGCCGCTTCGACCGCGTGAGCCTGGATATCGACGCCGAGCCGCTTGCGGACGGCACCAAAGATCGCGGCGAGGTTATCCATGCTCGGATTGCCTTTTTCGGAGAGCATCCGATGAAGGCTCTTGCTGGGCTTATTGGTTTCGACGGAAAGCGTCTCGAAGCCCACCGAAGCGTTCACAAGATCCCGCAAGATGAGGCGCGCAGTATGGGGCTCGCCATTGAGAAACAGCGTCGCCGCTTCATCGAGCATGGCCTTGGCGAAGGCAGGGTCACGCGCCGCGCGCTCCTTCACCGTCTCCTTGAAATCGCGGGTCAGTTCCATGTTGTCATCTCCTGCCCGGTCGCTTCGCAGCCGCCTTTCGGGCCTTGTATTCTGCCAGTAGCGCGCCAGCCCGGTCGATATCGGCCTGTTGCCGCTTCTTCGTTCCACCTACGAACAAAATGATGAGGGTATCACCGTCCTGAGCGAGGTAGAGGCGATAGCCTGGCCCCCAATCGATCCGATACTCGCCCAGCCCGCCGCCGATCCATTTGACGTTCGAGGTATTGCCCATCTCCAATCGCAATGTCGCCGTGGCGACTTTCGCCGCCGCTTGCGGATCGAGATCGCCAAACCAGGACCCAAACGGATTTGAACCATCCTCCCGAATATACTCTTGAACGATCATCCAAACGATCCGATAAGTAACATATACGTTACCGTCTGTCCAGTAGGCTCTGACGGTCTCTCAAGGCATCGCAAGTAGCCAATGCCTATCGGCGGGGCCAGCGTGTATCTCAGCAGGCTGGGATTTGGAGGCGTTCGCCGGAGCAATGAAGCTCGCCGCCCTGCCAACCGCCGTTCTGCAATCCGCGACTAATAAGGCGGATCGAGCACCGCCATGGGCAGCGGATCTACATGGCCCCAGAACCGTCCAATCCCGCGCGCGTAGCGCAGGATATCACCCGCCCGAATCCGGAGCATTTCGCTTGCCGGCGTCGGTGCGGGCGCCAGATCGTAATGGTCGAGCGACGCGCTATCCCAAAGCAGCGGCGCAATCGCCTGCAGTTCCTTGCATGATCGACCTTCGCCATGACGGACCACATTCGCGACCAGATGCAACTCTTTGAGGTCATCTGCCATACCCGTTGCCGTCAGATCGAGGCCACCAATCCGCACGCAAGCGGGAAGCGCCGTCTTCATGCTGCCGGCTTTCTCGCCATGAGCATCAGCCCAACGGCACAACTGCCGCTCGAACAAGCCGTCCAGGGTTAGCGCAAACGCCTTGGCAGCTTCATTGGCCATGTGGTTGTCAACCTGGACGGCGCATCGCGCCAAAAATTCGTCCATGCTGCTCGTTTCCCCCACCACAGGCGGGTTGTGTGCCGGAAGCTGATCCAGCGTCACGCAGATCACCCGGCGATAGAGGCGATCGATATTGGCCTGGAATATGCGGGGCAGCTGATCGGCGACATTCATGCCACGAGCATAGCGCATGCTCCGCAGCCAACCAACGCTATCAATTTTTTGCTGTCGCCCTGCTGGGAACCAAGTGTAGCCTCCGCTGCGATGATGGTGCTCTCATGACCCTCGGCCGTTCGGGAATTCCTGACCACATACGAGAGTGGATGGAAGCCCGCGTGCGTGAGCGCGGTCCTGTGCCGATGACGGACCGGATGTTTGATCACGGCCGGAACTATCACGAATGCGCTTTGCGTTGCCTCGAATTGCGGGGAGACGGCCAGACCTTTCTGTTCCCGCCGGCCCTCGTATTGCTTGCGTTCGTCGTCGAGATTTACCTCAAGGCGCTGCTCACCATTGAAGGCAAGGCTGGCAAGGATCTCCACGGCCACGATCACAGTGATCTCTACGGTCGCCTCACAGCCGATACACAGGCGACGGTCGCTGCCCGTTATCAACAACGCTATCATCGGACGCTATCCGAGGACTTGCCGGGATATGCGGATCTATTCGTTAAGCACCGCTACGCTTACGAGTTGGAAGGCGTGCATGAGACCGAAATGTCGGGCGTCGCCCAGCTCGCGTCATCGCTGTATGAAGCCTTGACCGAATTGCGTCCCAATCTCGTTCGTGCGGGGTTGGTTCACGATCGTATCATCGCCCCGAATCAAGGGGTTCCGATAGTAGCCGGTCCTGCGTAAGAAATTACCGGCCCGCTAGTGCTCCGGTCAAAGATGACTGCTCATGAAATTGGTTATCAGCGCGCGGAACGGCAAAGATGAAGGCCTTGCGGTCGAGGTTTTCGTTCGGTCTGATCCCGGGAACGTCCGCCTATCTCGATCTGCACTCCAAAGGAGACATTCGGGGATGTCCTAGCCTCGCGATAGACAGATGGCTTGAGGCCTTCGAGGAAAACCAGCGAGTTCACCACTCAAGATCGATAGGGCCGGTAAAGAGCGCACTGGCATCGAAGGCACGCAGCTGTTCGATCGCCCCGAAACGTGTGACATCGGGGCGCACCTGATTGCCGGGATCGGCTCAGCAATTGATAATCTTTCTGCGAAAGCAGGAGCAAAAACCTTGAGATTTTAGTTTACAGTTTCGCTTGACAGTTTGAGTTTGTGCTGCCAATTACCGCTTCGGTTTACGGGGAAAATCCTTATAAATCAACACAGAATGGTGGACTCTTAATCAGCGGGTCCTTGGTTCGAGCCCAAGTGCGTCCAC
>TARA_R110000868_G_scaffold411748_2_pt1 | contig 41948 bp, 35 predicted proteins | sample TARA_R110000868 | Tara Oceans TARA_R110000868 (sample SAMEA4397489) | marine metagenome | biome: Polar Biome; feature: [SRF] surface water layer (ENVO:00010504); material: water (ENVO:00002006), including particulate matter (ENVO:01000060) such as... | depth 5 m | reverse complement strand
CCTCTTGCTAAGGACTTGCCTCAACCAGAGAGCGGCGCATTATAGAGATCTAATTCGCCATGGCAAGTGCTTTTTAAATTTAATTTCAAAAGCGATTTGCCTGCAGAAAAAACCATTAACACTTCGTTTTTCCTGCACTCTAGTTGGCTGTTCTCAACCAGAGAGCGGCGCATTATAGGGAGATAAAGACGGGAGTCAACGACTATCCGAAAATTATTTGCTTACCGTCGATTCCTTAAACAATACGTTTAAATATCAGGCTATTTCGAACAAGTGATACTTCTTTTTACCCAACTTGACGATAAAAAAGCGATTGTACAAGGACTTCTCTTTAGCAAAACACTCGGCGGCTTTCATATTATCCTCTGCCCCCTTGGCCTCACCATTTATTAGCACCGCATTTCTACCTAGCGCATCCTTTACCTCACGGCCCGCCTTCACCATACCGCACTCAGCCAACAGCGTAGTTAGCGGTGTATCCGCAAGAGCTAGAATATCGAGATCACTGGCCGGTAAGCCATCTAATTTTAACTGCTCTAAATCAGATTCCGACAAACTAGACGCATCACCACTGAACATCGCCTCGGTAATGCGCTGCGCCGCCAACAAGCCTGCGTCGCCGTGCACCAACTGCGTGGCCTCTTTGGCCAAGATCATTTGTGCCTGCGGACGACCCTCTCTAGATTCATCCTCCGCCTTTATAGCAGCAATCTCTTCGGCGCTTAAAAAGGTAAAATAGCCGAGAAATTTATACACATCGTCATCGGCGGTATTTAGCCAGAACTGGTAAAAGCTATAAGGCGAGGTTTTAGCCGGATCCAGCCATACCGCACCTGATTCCGTTTTACCAAACTTGGCGCCATCAGCCTTGGTCACCAGAGGCACGGTCAAACCAAAGGTTTGCGCCTGGTTTTGACGACGCGACAAATCTATGCCGCCCACGATATTGCCCCACTGGTCACTACCCCCTATTTGCAGGGTGCAATCGTAACGGCGATTAAGCTCGGCAAAGTCCATCCCTTGCAGCAGGGCGTAGGAAAACTCGGTAAAAGAGATGCCCGCCCCTTCGCGGTTGAGGCGCTGCTGTACCGACTCCTTATTAACCATGGCATTAATAGAAAAGTGCTTGCCTATGTCCCGCAGGAAATCCAGCACAGTCATCTGCCCGGCCCAATCCAGGTTATTCACCACTTCGGCGGCATTATCACCACAATCAAAATCGATAAATTGACTAACCTGGCCACGTATTTTATCGCACCAGCTAGCCACTATATCAGGGGTATTGAGCTTGCGTTCTTCCGCTTTAAATGAAGGATCACCGATAAGGCCGGTAGCACCCCCCACTAACGCTATAGGCTTGTGGCCTGCCATTTGAAAGCGCTTAAGCACCAACAAAGGCACTAAATGCCCTAGATGTAGGCTATCGGCCGTGGGATCAAAGCCACAATACAAGGTACGTGACCCCTCGGATAAGTGTCGCTCTAACTCGCCATCGCCGGTCATTTGCGCCACCAAGCCTCTGGCCTGTAAATCGTTAATCAGCGCCGAATTTACTTCAGACATACCTTATTGCACCTTCTTATATATACCTATTCACACAAGGGTAAACCCGGATTGCACTCACCGTACACATCGGGCATCATCCCCTGCAAAATCGCGCACAATACAACAACTCTAGGTAATTGCAAACTGAGTTGTACGCTAACTAAGCAAAGAAACTAGTTAGATGGCACTTTTTTGTTATACTTCTGTCAGTTATACGGTTTTATTAGAATCTACTTTATCAGCAATAGATAGCGAACTATGAGCCAAGCGACGCCCAACAAGCCTTCCCCGCACCTCAGCCAGATAATAGCCGAGTATCCACGACGCCATTTATTGTTTGCCGCAGCAGCCTGCTGCCTGCTATTTATTACCTTAATGGTCATTCCCAGTAAAGAAGCCGAAGCCCTGCGCACCAGCCAAGCCATCACCCTACCCATAATAAGCAGCAAGCCGATTATCACTGAGGCCGCCACACCCGACACCCCGCAAGCGCCCTGGAAAGAGTTAGTGGTACAAAACGGTGACAACCTATCCCTATTGTTTCAGCGTGCCCAGCTCACCGGCCGCGATGTTTATGAAATTACCAGCTCTAGCAAAGAAGCCAAGCAACTCGCTCAGATTTTTCCCGGCCAAAAAGTCGCCTTTCAAATAGATGAGGACGGCACGCTGCTCGCCCTTAAGCACCAACACGACTTACTCAAAAGCACCTTATACCAACGTCAAGGCGATAGCTTTGACGTTAGCGACTTAGAACGTGAGCCTGAAATACGCCAACGCCATGTTACCGCCACCATTCGCTCATCACTGTATACCGCTGCCAGCAAAGCGGGCCTGCAACAAAACCTGATCATGGAAATGGCTAGCGTCTTTGGCGGCGTTATCGATTTTGTTTACGACATACGCGCAGGCGACTCATTTAGCATACTGTTTCAAGAACATTATATAGATGGCAAAAAAGTGGGCAGCGGCCCTATTTTAGCCGTCGAGTTTACCAACCAAGATCAAACCTATAAAGCCTATCGCTACGAGTACGGCAATGGTGATATAGGCTACTACAACGAGCAAGGCATCAGCATGCGCAAAGCCTTTTTACGCGCACCCTTAGACTTTACTCGCATCAGTTCTTCCTTTAACCCCAACCGTCTGCACCCTGTATTTAAAACCAAACGCCCCCACCGTGGTATCGATTACGCCGCCGCTAAAGGCACCCCCGTATACGCCACTGGCGATGGCCGAGTAACAGAAGCAGGCTACAGCAAAGCCAATGGCAATTATGTAGTGATTAAGCACGGCGAAAGCTATACCACCAAATACCTACACTTTAGCAAGCGTGCGGTTAAGCGTGGCCAAAAAGTCAAACAGCAGCAAATCATAGGCTGGGTAGGCTCTACCGGCTATGCTACCGGGCCACATCTGCATTATGAATTTTTAGTTAACGGCGTACATCGCAACCCTCGCACCGTGCTGCGCAAACTACCTAAAGCCTTATCCATAGCAGCAGCCGATAAAGAAGGCTTTTTAACACAAATAGGCAGCTTGCAGATGCAGTTAGCGGCATACCAAAATCACCACAAGTACGCAGCTAATACACAAGTCAGCAGTAATACTCTGTAGTGGCTAGCCCCGCGCAGCGTTATATAGGCCTCATGTCTGGTACCAGCATGGATGGTATAGACGCAGCCATACTGGAAATAACCCCACACAGCTACACCCTAACTCATCACTATTGCCACAGCATCCCAGCAAATTTACGCACGCAATTACTGGCCTTATGCCAGCCTGGCGACAACGAAATTATGCGCATGGGCCAAGCTGACTATCAGCTGGGGTTGGAGTTTGCCGCTGCCGTACGACAACTATTAAACATTAGTGACCTTAGGCCCGAAGACATTCAAGCCATAGGCAGCCACGGCCAAACCATACGCCACCACCCTGAGGGCAACACCCCTTTTAGCCTGCAAATAGGCAACCCCAATATTATCAGTCATCATACGGGCATCTGCACAGTCGCTGATTTCCGCAGCCGCGATATCGCAGCAGGCGGCCAAGGTGCGCCTCTGGCCCCAGCCTTTCATCAAGCCGCATTTGCCCATAGCGATAAAAATCGCATTATCATCAATATAGGCGGCATGGCTAATATCACGCCACTGATCAAAGGCCTAGCCACGCAAGGTTTTGATACCGGCCCCGGTAATGTGCTAATGGATTATTGGATAGGTAAACAACTAGGTGAACCCTACGACCGTAACGGCGAGTGGGCCAGCCGCGGATTAGTGATACCTGAGCTATTAGCGCAGTTGCTGCAAGACCCTTATTTCGCTCTGCCCGCCCCCAAAAGTACAGGGCGTGAACACTTTAACAGCCACTGGCTAGAGCAGCGACTAATAGGCTATGACGAACAACCCGCCGACGTACAAGCCACCCTGCTGCAACTCACTGCCAGCAGCATAGCGCAAGCCATACTCGCTCTGGATATAGCGATAGATGAAATATTTATTGGTGGTGGTGGTGCCCACAATCAAGCACTGCTAAAAGCACTACAAACAGCGCTACCGCACTGCCCGGTGGCCGATACTAGCGCACTGGGTATAGCGCCTGACTGGGTAGAGGCCGCCGCCTTTGCCTGGCTGGCTCAGCAAACACTTAACGGCCTAAACGGCAACATTCCTGCCGCAACAGGCGCATCTGCAGCCTGTATTTTAGGGGCCATACACCCCGCTTAAATAACGCTAGAAGTAGTTATAACCCTGCTGATTAAGCAAACGCTGTTCTTCCGCCGGCCCTAAATGCACTGTGCCCACAAAGGGTAATAATTGCTGCTCATCCAAACGATGCGCAGCCATCCACGTTTTGCACACTTTTATCTCCACCACGTTAAAAGCTGATAGCTTAGCGGCAAGATCAACCAAATTTTGGTGGCGGCTGTATTGTCCGCGAAAAAACACTTCGGCCTCAGGGCCATGTAGCACAAAGGCCACGGGCACCGCCTGTGTTTGCTGGGACAACATAAATAACTGTTCAGAACGCTGTAGCAGCGCATATAACTCTGCCGCCGTATGTAGCTCTATGCGTGCTAAGTAGGCGGGCTCATCAGCCACTGCGTAGCTGGTTTGAGCCAAAGATAAGGAGGATAAACAATAAAAACTAATGGCAATAACTAACGGTTTTAAACCCATGGCAAAACCTCTAGTTAGATACCTCAAATAGCAAAAGAGGAGCCGCAGCCACAAGTGGTTTCGGCATTGGGGTTGGCAATCACAAAGCGCGAGCCCTCTAGGCCCTCTTTATAATCCACCTCGGATCCAGCCAAATATTGAAAACTCATAGGGTCAACTAAGGCAGTAACACCCTGTTTTTCAATAACAGTATCGTCTTCAGCGGGAAACTCATCAAAGGTAAAGCCGTATTGAAAACCCGAACAACCGCCGCCAGTCACAAACACCCGCAGCTTTAGGTCGTCATTAGCCTCGGCAGCACGTAACGCCAACACTTTATTGATCGCATTGTCGGTGAGTATTAGGGGCTGGGGTGAAAATTGCTCTACAGCAGACATCTATATTACCTTTCAGTTGGGCAGCAAAAGGCTGCCCGACAGCGGATTATGCTAACAACCTAGGGTTTTAGTCAACTTTTACCGCTGTTTGTGTCACCGCCTGGCTAATAGGAGTAGGCGTAGCGGCAAGCTTGGTAGCGGCGTACAACAGGCTGCCATTAACCTGCGCGCCTTTTACCATCTCTATCAGCTGGTAGTGCACATTACCCTGTATTTGCGCCTTGGCAGCCAGCTCTATATGTTCAGCGCTGTGTATATCGCCTTTCACCAAACCATTAACGATAATATGCGGGGCGTGGATTTCGCCCTCGACATGGCCACCTTCAACAATACGCACTGTCGCCTTGCTTTGATCTTTGGCGATAATATTGCCTCTCACCGTTCCTTGAATTTCCAAATCACCGGTAAATTTTATATCGCCCACAATTTCAGATTCTTTCGATATCAGCGTGGTTGCGCCGCCTTGAAATGCCATCGTATTCCCCTTTTTGCCCCACATGATATGTAATTCCCGTTTTATGCACCAAGCGCAATCACTAAGTACTATAGCGCCTGCACCTTCCATTCATAGGTTTGTTCTATTTGAACCTTTTTTGGTGACGATGCTCTAGCGACTAGTTCAATTTTTTGCACATCAAAACCTACCGGCAAGGTCAGCTCGCCCTCTATGTTTTGAAAGTATTTAAAGCGCAGTGGTATATCCACTGTTTTCAGTTCCGGCGATAAATCCGCCAAAGCATACCGACGTTGGCTGGGCATTCCCTGCTCATTAGGCGCCGTGCCCACCAACACTACTCTTACCGAGCCTTTTAACAACCGGTGCTTTAACGCGGTTTGCTGTAAGACCAGTTTGTATTGGTATACCTGCTCTGCTGCCGTAGCCAGTATTTCCATATCCCTCACACTCAGCCCGCGCTCACGCTCACTGGGTGACATCAAGCCCTTATAAAAACCAATCTCTTCAGTGAGCTCGGCAATTTTATTTTGATGATTTTTTAACTCTATCTGTAGCCCAGCCACCGCAGCTCTATCGACATCAGCGCCAGTACTGATATTGGCCAGCTGTTGCTCGGCCACATCGCGCTGCTGCTTAACCCGCGGCAACTGTTTGTTAAGTGCGTGATTCTCTGCCAACAACTGCTTATGCAACTGCGTGTAATGCGCTCGCGTCCACCATGCGCTGCCGCCGGCTACCGCCAGCAATAATAAAACTATCACGACTATCAGCACCACACGCTGCCAAGGCCGGTAGCGCACCACGATAGAGCGATACTGGGAGCTGCCTTTTACATCCACCATAGCCACTAGCCTTTAGGGTGTTAACGCGACAATATTTAAGCCAGCCGCTTCTTCAAGCCCCAGCATAATATTCATATTTTGCACGGCCTGACCGGATGCGCCTTTGACTAAATTATCAATCACCGATAACACCACGATGGTGTTTCTGTTTTGTGGTTTGTGCACCGCTATGCGACAGACATTAGCACCTTTTACCGTCCGCGTTTGTGGGTGACTACCGGCGGGCAACACATCCACAAAAGGTTCGTTGGCATAACGTTGTTCAAATAATTGCTGCACGCTTTCTAAAGAGGTATTGGTATCGATAAGCTCGGCATATAAGGTTGCATGCATGCCCCGCACCATAGGCGCCAAGTGCGGAGTAAACGTTACGTTTACCGCCGCACCACTGACATCTCGTAGCTCCTGCTCAATTTCTGGCAAATGTCTGTGGCCCGGTATGCCGTAGGCTTTATAACTATCACTAACTTCCGATAATAAATTATCCACTTTTGCCTGACGGCCAGCACCGCTAACCCCCGATGTGGCGTTAGCGATTAAACGGCTATTGTCGACCAGACCGTTTTCTAGCAACGGCAAATAACCCAATTGTATAGCCGTAGGGTAACAGCCGGGGCAGGCGACAAGTTGCGCGTTTTTAATCTGCTCGCGGTTGCGCTCGGGCAAACCATAAACCGCCTGCGTTAAAATATCGGGGCAAGCATGAGGCTCGCCGTACCACTGCGACCACAGCTGCGCGTCACGTATACGGAAGTCAGCGGATAAATCCACCACCCGTACACCTTTATCCAATAACTGCGGCATCATGTTCATCGCCACGTTATGAGGTGTGGCAAAAAACACCACATCACATTGCCCCAGCACAGCAACATTCGGCAAAGAAAAAGCGATATCGGTGTGACCGCGCAAATTAGGATATAGGCTATCTACGCGCACGCCTTCTTCGGCGCGAGAGGTAATCGCCACCACTTCAGCCTGTGGGTGATTCACCAATATGCGTAATAATTCCACACCGGTATAACCGGTGCCGCCAACAATACCTACTTTAACCACGATCAAATACCCTCTCTAGACGCCGCAACATAGCAACTCCAACACTAAAAACACTAACTAGGCTTTATTAGTAGGTGCTACACTCACTTTAAGCTGGCTATAATAAATCAAATAACGATGAAACGTTAGCGCCCATAAATTCTTATATAACTCCACTACACTTTTATGCTGCAAAACCAGCTACAACATTTTCGCCACCACTTGGCGCATGATAATTCCCTGTTGCACTTTTCCTTATTGGGTGTAGTCGCAGGTATTAACTGTGGTCTTATCATGCTGGCCTTTCATGCCCTATTGGCCTTTATACAAGAGCAAATACTGCCAGGCAGTGAAGCTGATAATTTTGAAGCGCTACCGCTATGGGCTTATTTTGCCCTACCCGCCAGCAGCGGCTTGATTATAGGCATAGTCATGCGACTATTTGCCAAGCACAACTCGCGTACCGGTGTGCCGCACGTATTGCACTGCCTGCACTCCAAACATGGCCACATGCCCGTTAAAAATATGCTAGTGCAATTTTTTATGGGGGCCTTTGCTCTAGCTACGGGGCAATCGGGCGGCCGCGAAGGCCCGGCAGTGCATTTAGGTGCTGGCGTGAACAGTTTAATGGGGCAAAAATTATTATTCCCCAATAACAGCATACGCATGTTGATTGGTTGCGGCACCGCCGCAGCGATAGCCGCGGCCTTTAACACCCCCATAGCCGGAGTGATTTTTGCCATGGAAGTGGTGATGATGGAATACACCATCGTCGGTTTCATACCCATTACCTTAGCCGCCATCAGCGCCACCGCCGTGATGCGGGCAATGAGCGACTCAGAAAAGCTATTCGCCATCCCCAATATTGAACAAATCGCCATGTCATCGCTAGCAGAACTACCGTTTGTGGCCGTAGTGGGGCTACTAGCGGCTTGCTGTTCGGCCTTATTTATCGTGATTTTAAAACTGGGACTAAAACAGTCAGATCGACCCGTTATTGCCCGCTGTCTACTCGCGGGGGTCATTACCGGTAGCTGCGCTTTACTCGTACCCGAGGTCTTAGGCATAGGCTACGACAGCCTCAACGCGGTACTAGCCAACCAATACACCCTGGGGATTATTTTGGCGCTACTGGCCGCCAAGGTATTAGCCACTGCAGCCAGCTGCGGGCTGGGCTTGCCCATAGGCCTTATCGGCCCCAATCTGCTGATCGGCGCCTGCCTAGGCGGTGCTGTCGGTATAGTGGTAGAAAGCTTATTCCCTGGACTCAACTCACAGCGGGGATTTTATGTGCTACTAGGTATGGGCGCCGTTATGGGTGCGGTGATGAATGCCCCGCTGGCTGCCTTAATGGCTCTACTGGAACTGACCGAAAACACCAATATCATCTTTCCCGGCATGCTGGCCATTACCGTAGCGACCATAGGCCACAGTGCTATCTTTAAACAGCGCTCCGCCACCCAAACCGTGTTTCGCCGCTTAAATACCTTGCTGCGCACCGACCCTTTAAGCTTGGCACTGCAACGCACCAGTGTGGCCGGCATTATGGAGCGGCAGGTATTAAGCACGCCGCAAGTTATCAGTGCGATTAGCGCGCAGGTTTTATTAGATGACGCCGCCCGCCAACACTGTGTCACCCTAGTTAGCATCAGTCGCGAACAAGGCATCAATTGCTACCCGTGGCAGGACATCAAACCCTTGCTGGAAGCTGCCATTGCCAACCAAGAAACCGAAATCGATTTATATAAAATCGCACCGGCCTTTGAAGCCGCCAGCCCGCTACATATACAAGCCACCTTGCGAGAGGCTTTAGATTTGATGAACGAACACGATATAAACTATGTGCATATCACTGGCCCACGCTTAATACAGGGCGCCCTCAGCCGCAAGGCGATTAACCACCACGCCAGCATGCCGCAGTGATGACAATCCGAATCAGGCAGAAAAGGTCTCTACTATGCTGTGGCTAAAAGCCCTACATATTATTTTTATGGTGTGCTGGTTTGCCGGCATTTTTTATCTGCCTAGGCTGTTTGTGTATCACGCCATGGCCGAAGACCAAGCTACCCGAGAGCAACTGGCCATTATGGAGCGCAAGCTATACCGCTTTATCAGCCCCTTCGCCGTGCTCACCATCCTCTTTGGCCTATGGCTGGCCAGTTATAATATTGACTATTATCTACAAGCTAAATGGTTTTACGCCAAGCTGGCATTGGTACTACTATTAGTGGGCTACCACCTACAGTGCGGTCGCTATATTAAACAACTGGCGCAGCACAGCGAGCGGCGCAGCCATGTCTTTTACCGCTGGTTTAATGAACTGCCGGTGATTATCTTATTTACCGTTATTATTTTGGTGGTGGTTAAGCCATTCTAATAGCGGAGGAGAACAACGTGTCCCTAGCCGTACTCAATTGCACCCCCATAGTAATGAGCATTAACAGCCACGACCCGCTAGGTGGCGCTGGCATCTCTGCCGATATAGAAGCACTGAGCAGCCTGGGTTGCCACTGCACCCCCATCATCAGCCAACTCTCCCTGCAAAACAGTAATCCCGACGATCAACAAATCACCAGCGCTAGTTTACTGATAGCGCAGATGCGCTCGATATTAGAAGATGCGCAAATAGACCTAATCAAAGTTGGCCAGCTCACCAGCCTCACCCATATAGAAGCCGTACATACGGTAATCAATGACTACCCCCACATACCCGTGGTGTTAGACCCTTTCACCGGCAATATTAAAGGCCACGCACTCAACCCCGCGCTATGTGAATTATTATTCCCGCTGGCCACCATTACCCTGCTTAGCGAAACCGATGCCTACCACCTTAGCAACAGCGCCGACAGCCTCAGCGCCTATGCCCATGAGCTGCTAGAGTTTGACAGCGACTATTTACTGTTTACCAACACCACCCATAAAACCCCGCAACAAAAAGTCTGCAGCCAACTCTACAGCTCCCGCGGCCTATGCCAGCAATATGAAAGAGAGCGCCTGCCCGGCCACTTTCACGGCGGCGGCGATACCTTGAGCGCGGCACTCGCCGCCTACCTGGCCCACGGCCTCAGCGTGGCCGAATCGGTACAACAGGCCCAGCACTTCACCTGGCAGGCCCTGCAAAAAGCCAAGCGGGTAGGCATGGGTGAGCTCATCCCCGATCGCATGCATTGGGCGAATGAATAGCTGTCGCTAGTCACTAGGGACTGACGACTAGCGACTCGTGACCGCCGACTGTTACAATGCCCGCAAATTTCCAGCCATTGATTGTAAAGGTACGCCATGAGCCGCTCTGAAACTCTGTTTGCACAAGCCCAAAAGACTATTCCCGGTGGCGTCAATTCGCCGGTGCGCGCTTTTAAAGCCGTAGGCGGCACGCCCATTTTTATAGAGCGCGCGCAAGGCCCTTATATCTTTGATGTCGACGACAAGCGCTATGTGGATTACGTGCTGTCTTGGGGGCCGATGATTTTAGGCCACGCCCATCCCGCCATTATCAAGGCGGTACAAGAGCAGTTAGTTAAAGGCCTAAGCTTTGGCACCCCCACCGAAATAGAAACCACCTTGGCCGAAAAAATCTGCAGCATCATGCCCAACATGGATTATGTACGCATGGTCAACAGCGGCACCGAAGCCACCATGAGCGCCATACGCTTGGCCCGTGGCTACACCGGCCGCGATAAAATTATTAAATTTGAAGGCTGCTACCACGGACATTCAGACTCACTATTAGTTAAAGCCGGTTCCGGCGCCCTTACCATGGGCGTGCCCAGCTCACCGGGTGTGCCAGCAGCACTGGCCGACCACACCGTGACCCTAACTTACAATGATATAGATGGCCTTAAAAAAGCCTTTGCCGAGATAGGCGAGCAAGTGGCCTGCGTTATTGTTGAGCCGGTAGCCGGCAACATGAACTGCGTGCCACCTATACCCGGTTTCTTACAAGCCATACGCGAGCAGTGCGACCAATACGGCAGCGTGTTTATTATTGATGAAGTGATGACCGGTTTCCGCCTAGGCTTAACCGGCGCGCAAGGTTATTACAATGTAGAAGCCGACATCACCACCTTAGGTAAAGTGATAGGCGGCGGCATGCCGGTAGGCGCCTTTGGCGGTAAAAAAGAAATTATGGAACAGATCGCACCACTAGGTCCTGTTTATCAGGCTGGTACTTTATCGGGCAACCCTATCGCCATGGCCGCTGGCTTAACCATGTTAAACGCCATTAGTGTTGAAGGTTTTTACCAACCGCTGTTTACAAAAACGGATACTTTGATGGCAGGCTTAAACGCCGCCGCTGAAAAAGCGGGCGTGCCATTTACGACTAATCATGTAGGTACTATGTTTGGTGGTTTCTTCACTAAAGAAAAAACTATCACCAACTATCAGCAAGTCATGGCTTGCGACATCCCTGCTTTTAACCGCTTCTTCCATGGCATGTTAGACGCTGGGGTTTATTTAGCGCCTGCGTCATACGAAGCTGGGTTTATGTCAGCAGCGCACACCGATGAAGATATACAATTTACGATTGATGCCGCTGAGAAGGTTTTTGCTAGCCTGTAACTAATAAAGGGATCAGAGCCTTCGGGTCTGACCCTGATCACGGTAAGCTTACTTCGTACAGTGGATGCCGGATCGAGTCCGGCATGACCAGACACATTAATAAAGGGATCAGAGTCTAGCGAGCCTGACCCCGTTCACCAACGAGAACAATCATGTCCAAATCCCTACATCGCGGCCCTTACCCACACACCCGTATGCGCCGTATGCGTAGCGATGTTTTTTCGCGCCGTTTAATGCGCGAAAACGTATTAACGGTTAACGATTTAATTTATCCGATGTTTGTTTTAGAAGGTAAAGGCAAAAAAGAAACGGTTGCGTCTATGCCCGGCGTTGATCGCTTAAGCATAGATTTATTAGTTGAAGAGGCGAAGCACATTGCCGCACTAGGCATACCCGCTATCGCCCTATTCCCCGTTACGCCACAAAGTGCTAAATCCGAATTTGCTGAAGAAGCCTACAACCCCGATGGCTTAGCCCAGCGTGCGGTGAAAGCAATTAAAGATGCCTGCCCCAACTTAGGCGTGATTACCGATGTCGCCCTAGACCCTTTCACAGTACACGGCCAAGACGGCATACTCGATGCCAATGGTTATGTATTAAACGACCGCACTATAGAAACGCTAGTGAAACAAGCCGCCTCCCATGCCGATGCCGGTGTCGATATCGTCGCACCCTCTGACATGATGGATGGCCGTATAGGGGCGGTTAGGCAAGCGCTGGAAGAAAATGGCCACGTTAATACCAAAATAATGGCCTACTCCGCCAAATATGCTTCGGCCTATTACGGCCCCTTCCGCGATGCGGTAGGCTCTGCAGGCAATATCAAAGGTGGCGATAAATTCAGTTACCAAATGGACCCCGCCAACAGCAACGAAGCCCTGCACGAATGTGCGCTGGACTTAGCCGAAGGCGCGGACATGATTATGGTTAAACCCGGCATGCCCTATTTAGATGTGGTGCGCCGCGTTAAAGACGAGTTGCTAGCCCCCACCTATGTGTATCAAGTCAGTGGCGAATACGCTATGCATGTAGCCGCCTTTGAAAACGGCTGGCTAAATCGTGAACAAGTTATTTTAGAATCACTGATTAGCTTTAAGCGTGCTGGCGCCGATGGTATTTTGACCTATTTTGCGAAAGAGGCCGCAGAACTACTGCAAAAATAACAAGTTTTACCGCACATTAATGGCTTAGTGCTACACTCTTGCTATCTTTAGCCCTAAGCTAATATCACTACATAGTTAATAAACGCGAATAATAAAATCGCTCCAGGAGCCCCCAATGAAAAAAACCACTTTAGCTGGCGCTATCGCCCTAAGCTTATTATCCACCGCAGCTACCGCCGACACCTTAGGATTTCGGGTAGGTGCTAACTCTTGGCAACAAAACTTCTCAGGTGATATTCAATCAGGCAATGCTGGCACCATCGTCGACATGGAAGACACCCTAGGTTTTGATGACGAAACCAACAATAACTTTTACATCGCCTTGGAACACCCAGTACCTTTAGTTCCCAATGTAATGCTGGCCCGTACCGAGATGGAAATTAACGCCAACTCTAACAGCAGCTTTAACTTTGACGGCGTAGATTACACCAGCAACATTAAGGCCACCGCTGACCTTAGCCACACCGATGCCACACTATACTATGAAATACTGGATAACTGGGTATCACTGGATATAGGTTTCACCGTGCGCGCCTTTGACGAAGGCTTTAGCATTAGCGGTACGGCTGGCGGCACAACCGAAAGCAGCGACTTTGATGTAGACGTCGTGCTACCCATGATTTATGTAGGTGCCCGCTTTGAATTACCTTTGTCGGGTTTGTACTTACGCGCCAGCGGTAACGGCATTAGCTATGACGGCGACAGCATACTCGATTACCAAGCCGCCATAGGTTACGAGCATGACTTAGGCCTAGGTGTAGAAGCAGGTTACCGCTCTTTTGAAATCGATTATGAAGACGGCGATGAAAGCGCAGATCTAACTATTGACGGCGCTTTCTTAGGTGTGTTTTACCACTTCTAAGTATTCGCAGCTTAAAAAGCCCTAGCTACTGCGGTGACTAGGGCTTTTTTTATGCCCAATATCTATTACTATAGCTCGCTAACCCTTAACACCAATTTAATAACAACGCATAGTTGCCAGTCACCGCTTAGTAGGTTTACCCAGCAAAGCTAAAAAACGACTAGTCAAAAGACTTAACCATGTTTAAACAGTTAATCCTACTCACACTTTTATTACTTAGCAGCCAGGCCAGCCTCGCCTGCCAATGCTTATGGCAGGGCTCCTTCACCAAAGCCGCGAACAACGCCGACCTTATCGTGAGCGGTAAAGTGTTAGCGCACAAAGGCAATGCCGCCGACTTTGAAATCAGCAAAATACTCAAAGGCAAAGAATTTTTAGAGGTGATACGACTATGGGGCGATACCGGCAAACTCTGCCGACCGAACATTTACGGTTTCCCCGAACATAGCGAATGGGTATTAGCTCTGCATAAAATCACCGAAGTACCCGATGATGGCTTTAACCCCAACACCCCCAGCTTTAGTTATGGCCGGCTAGGTGATTACAGCCTCTCCAACTGCGGCGTCTACTGGCTCAAAAATGAGCACGGTTTTATTACCGGTAATATCATCAACGGCCCACGCTGGCAGTGGCAAGATGAAAAAATGAATCCCGTGCGCATAGAAGTATTGGAAGCTTATATCAATAATAAAATTGACGACAAAAAACTGATAGAAGCCGCCAAGCCACAGAAGGCTCTGAAAGACCTAATGAAAAATACCCTACAGTCGCTAGAGTAGCAGTCTCTAGTCTCTAGTCTCTAGTCTCTAGTCTCTAAAAATCTTTTTCTAGCGACTGTCAACTAGCAACTCGCATTAATTCATCTAACATTTTCAATGATAAACCCCACACCCGTTTGCCTTGGTACAAATAACAGGGCAGGTCTACGGTTTGTTTTCCGCGCTGCCACTGCATAGCCTGACGATTATTTTTATTCGCTAAATAATTTAATGGCAACCAAACCACTGACGCCACCTCGTAATTTAATTGTAAATCCGGCTCATCCTCAAGCATAAATACATAGCAGCTAATCACCATAGGGCGCAGATGCTTTTTTGGTGTGGCGATAATATCTGGCAGGCGACCTATGCAATCACTATAAGCATTGCTAGGTAATCCTATCTCCTCGTGGGTTTCCCGCTGTGCGGTCGCCATACCGCCGCCATCGTATTTTTCCATACGGCCGCCAGGAAAACCCATCTGCCCCGACCAAGGGTCATTCTCGCGCTCGGCGCGCTGTATCATTAAGGCCTCTAGGCCCTGCTCGCCCTGCCGTAAAATAATGGCTACTGCCGAGCGATAACAGTAACGGCGATACCATTTTTTATGGGCGCGATACTGCTGTAAACGTTTAATTAAACTCTGCATAACCCTACCGGCTTAGTTATTACCTTCACCATCATAAGCGCTGGCTTAGCATTATAAAAGCCGTTAAGCTTTGCCGGTACTCACCCACAACCGCCGTAAGCTTTACCACCACATGAGCAAGCCCACACTCTTTCAATTCCAAAACTTTTACGCTGCCTATAAAACTGAGCCGGTGTTGCAAGATATTAACTGGCAATGGCAGGAGGGGCAGCAATGGGCGGTAATAGGAGGCAACGGCGCAGGCAAAAGCGCACTGGCCGACGCTCTCAGTCTCAAGCTGAAAGCCCTTAAAGGCCATTACCAGCATACCGAGCAGCTAGACCCCAAGCACGACATCGTGCAATTAAGCTTTGAATTACACAAACAACTGATAGACCACGACAAGCGCTACGACAACAGCAACGAGCGCGAAGACGCCCATGATATAGGCACCCGGGTGGCCAACTTTATTTTACAAGGCCGCTCTGTACACAATCAGGCTCCCTGCCCACGCTTTCAGCAACTGATTGAGCTTTGCCACATCAGCCATATTTTAGATCACGGCATACGCTATATTTCCACCGGCGAAAGCCGCAAGGTGATGCTGGCAAAAGCGCTGTACACCGAACCTAAAGTATTAATTATCGACAACCCCTTCGAGGGTCTAGATGCAAAGTCGCAGCAAGATTTACAAAGCCTATTAAACCAAGCCTTACACAGCCGCATTAATATTATGCTACTGCTACAAAGCCCTGAACGACTGCCACAGGCCATTAGCCATGTGCTAGTACTGGAACAGGGTCGAATAATACTGCAGGGCGAACGCGAGCAAGTGCTGGCCCAACTTAACCAGGCTCAGGCCGCCAGCAGCGACGCTTTAGCGGAACTGCCCCCTGCCGCAAAACGCAACTACCACATAGACAACTCACAACCGCTATTAGATTTACAGCAGGTCAACGTCAGCTACCACGAGCAAGCGGTGCTCACCGACATTAACTGGCAATTACAGCCCGGCCAGCATTGCCATATCAGCGGCCCCAATGGCGCCGGAAAATCTACCCTGCTCAGCATGATTTGCGGTGACAACCACAAAGCCTATGGCCAAAACATTTCTCTATTTGGCCGCAAACGCGGCAGCGGCGAAAGTATTTGGGAGATCAAACAAAAGTTTGGCCTGGTCAACACCCAGCTACAGCTTAACCACGTTAGCCGTATGCGGGTCACCGAGGTAGTGGCCTCCGGTTTATTTGATACCGTAGGCCTTTATGATAATTGCGCCGGCAAACAAAAAGACATAGTCAGGCAATGGCTACATTTTATAGGCCTAGATCATTTAGCCAAGAGCCGATTTGAGCAACTCTCTTTTGGCCAGCAACGCTTAGTGCTATTAGCCAGAGCCATGGCAAAAAGCCCGTTAATATTAATATTAGATGAGCCCTGCTTAGGTTTGGACAGCGCCCACAGGCAGCAAATTTTACGCATCGTCGACCACATAGCCAGCAGCGGCCGCAGCCATATTTTATATGTTAGCCACGAGGCTGAACAAATCCCCCTGTGTATTAATCAACAGTTACAACTTGCCCCCCACCCTAACGGCGGTTACACCGCATCAGTCAATGACATAACTCACTTATAGGATTTACCATGTCACACTACAACGTTAACTACACGGCAGTAGCACCCACGCTAACCGCCAACTGGCAAGACCCACTATGGCAAGCAGCCGCAGTGATACCCATAGATCAATTTCGCGAAGAAAGTTCAGATCACCGCCCCATCACCCAAGCCAAATTACTTTATAGCGACGAGGGCATACACGGTATTTTTCAGGTGCAAGATCGCTATGTGCGTTGCGTGCAACAACAGTTTCAAAGTTTGGTATGCAAAGACAGCTGCGTAGAGATTTTTTTTCAGCCTAAAGCTGATCGTGGCTATATGAATTTTGAAATCAGCGGCAACACCACCCTATTAAGTTATTACATCACCGATGCTGAGCGTGCCCCGGGCGGCTTTAAAGAGTTTGTTAAAATCACAAAACAACAAGGGCAACAAGTGGGCATTGTTAGCAGCCTGCCGCAGGTGGTAGAGCCGGAGCTGACTGAGGCCACCGAGTGGACACTGCAATTTTTTGTGCCCTTTAGTTTATTGGCCCACTACGTAGGCGAGTTAGGAACTATTAAAGGCCAACAGTGGCGCTGCAATTTATTTAAATGTGGCGACGAAACCTCACAGCCACACTGGGCCTCTTGGCAGCCCGTACCCGAACTCAACTTTCACGTGCCAGCAACCTTTGGCCATATAGTGTTTGCTTAAATAATCACTCTAGAAACACAGTGTTGCCAGCGGCATCACGCTTAAATACTGGCGCGATGCCGCAACTGCCATTACAGTGAGTAGTAACAGTAACTACTTACCACTAACTGTAACTACTAGCACTAACAACAATGTCGTAGAGGTCGCCATGCAGCAGTCATTAATTATGAGTTTCATCGCCGAAGACCGGCCCGGCATCGTCGACGCCCTTTCTGAAGTGATAGCTCAGCAACAGGGTAATTGGCTAGAAAGCCGCCTAACGCGTTTAGGCGGCCAGTTTACCGGCATAGTCCGTATAGAAATTAATGAAGATGCAGTAGACGATTTAGAAAACGCCTTACAAGGCTTAGCCGTAAAAGGCATTACTTACACACTCAGCGCCAATCACGCCAGCGTAAGCAGCGAAGAATTATTCCCGGTTAATTTTAAAGTTACCGGCGACGACAGGCCCGGCATAGTGAAAGAGCTATCGGCACTGATGGCCAACTGCGGTGCCAATATAGAAAGTTTAAATACCTATATCAGCCACGCCCCTTGGTCAGGCGGTCTACTGTTTACTATGGAAGGCAGCGCCACCTTGCCGCCAACCTTGGGCAAGGGTCATTTACGTAGCAAGCTAGAAGGTATTTCTGACGATTTAATCGTGGAAATAGATCCCGCCTAATTCACTGCTGCCCCACAAATCATGGGAGCATGACTTCGGTGTTGATTGTTGTGACCTTCGCCAGCATGGATGCTGGCGCAGAGCCTAGAGCCTGCCCCACGAGTGCTTTGGGTACAGGGATGTATTTACGGCGTGTCACGGCAATCAATACCGGAGTCATGTCTCGAAAGCAGCGATTAAGCTAACCGAGCCCAATCGAACAGTCACCATCCACCATGCATCTAATATTTAGGGGCACTAGTGTCCCTAATCCACTTGTTAAAACAACTCCCTAAACCATTGCAACACACCCTTAACACTGGTGCTGCAAGGGGCTTTTTGCTGTGGCGCACTGCCCTGTAAAAAAGGCACGTAGCGGGCATTATCGCAGGGTCCACTGCTCAGCAGGCCGCTGTCGCTGTCCACCCAATGGTAGGTCACCCCCGCGGGGGGCTCTAAATTAATAGGTTGCCGACTGACGCGGGAAAATAATTCACGCCAGACTTTTAACGCACCACCGGCACCGGTTATGCCTGCACTCTGATTATCGTCGCGGCCCATCCACACCACCGCTAAATAATCACCGGCAAAACCGGCAAACCAAGAGTCGCGTAAGTCATTAGTGCTACCGGTTTTACCTGCCACCGCAAAATCTTCACGCAGACGCTGGTATACGGTCTTACCAGTGCCTTCACGCACCACTTCCATCATCGAGTAGTGCAATAGGTGCATCACCGCGGCATCAACCACAGGCTGTGACTGCACCGGATAACGCGCTAAGGTTTTACCTTGCTGATCACTGATTTGGGTAATGGCCCGCAGCGGTCGGTTCACCCCGTGGCTGGCTATGGTTTGATACATTTGCGCCACCTCTAAAGGCGACAACTCACCCGCCCCCAATAATAAAGCAGGCACCGCGGGTAGCTTGCGGCTCACCCCTAAACGTTCAACCATATTCAGCACCGGCTCTATGCCCAGCTGCATACCCAAGCGGGCGGTCGCCTGATTGTAGGATTGTGCCAAGGCGTTATGCAGCAACACTGAACCATGGCTTTTCCTATCAAAGTTTTGTGGCTGCCACAGGCTACCATCACCGCCCTCAACCGCTACCGGGCTATCACTTATAGGCGTGACTAACGTGTAACGTTTGGGTTGTTCCAGTGCGGTTAAATACACTGCAGGCTTGATTAGCGAGCCTATAGGCCGCACCGCATCCAAGGCGCGGTTAAAACCGGCATAGCGCATTTCGCGGCCGCCCACCAACGCGACTATATCACCACTGTTAACATCGCTCACCACCACCGCACCCTCGGTGCTCTTATCCAGCGTCTTCACCACGGCGCTTAGGCTTTGCTCGGCGTGACGCTGCACGATGGGATCAAAAGCGGTGTATATCTGCAAACCTTGGGTTTGCAACTCTTGCTCGCTGTAATCCCTACGCAGCTGCCTACGCACTAAATCTAAATAGGCGGGAAACACCACCGCCACCGCGCTGGGTTTGGCCAAACCCAAACTATTTATTTGATAAAAATCACTTTGCTGTGGGGTAATTAATTGGTGCTGGGCCATCAGCTTTAGCACCACATCGCGGCGTGCTTCGGCGCGCTCGGGATGCCGCCAAGGGTCGTAATAGGATGGCCCTTTAACTATCCCCACTAACAACGCAATTTGGCCGGGGTTTAATTCGTATAAGGGGCGATTAAAATAATGCTGGCTGGCCAAGGCAAAACCGTGAATGGCCCTTGGGCCTTCTTGCCCTAAATAGATCTCATTAATATAGGATTCTAAAATTTTATCTTTGCTGTAATGCAGCTCTACCAATAAGGTCATCACCGCTTCGGTGGCCTTGCGCCACAAACTGCGGCTGCGGCTGAGAAACACATTTTTAACCAGCTGCTGAGTAATGGTACTACCGCCTTGCACCGTGCGGCCGGCTTTGATATTGGCGATTAATGCGCGGGCTATAGCCTTGGGCGACAAACCCCAGTGGCTATAAAAATCTCTATCTTCTACTAATAATAAAATTTCCCGCAGGCTTAGCGGCACTTCTTCTAACTGTACCAGTAGGCGATCTTCTTTATGGCTGGCGTATATACTGCCTATTTCTACCGGCTCTAAGCTGACTTGATCCAGGGCACTGCCCCAGGCCGAACGTAAGCCCGTCACCCGCTCATTCACCAGTTGCAGCTGAAAGCGTTGCGAGGGTTGTTCGCCATGGCCGCGCGTCACCACGCTAAAATGCTGGCCCTGCTGCCAATAACTACCGGGGCGGCGGCCATCACTGTTTAATTGATAACCTAATAAGGTCAACTCATAACGCAAATCATCCGCTTGTAAAAATTGCCCTGCACTCAGGCTTAGTGCCCGACTATATACCCGCGCCGGCGATTGCCACTGGCGCTCGTTTAAACCGTAACGCACATTGGCATCAAGCATAATAAAAACAACCGCTAACAACACGCTAAGGCTGGCGATTAATTTCCACCAAGGGAATTTTGCTGAGGGTTTTTTGCTACTACGAGGGCGGCTGGCTTGGTCTTTTTTTGTCATGGCGAGAGTCTATCACGCCGACCATTAATTCTTTAAGCGACATTGCAAAGCACATCACAACCGGGATAATAGCCCACCATGACATTGCAGCCCCATACACAGCACAGGAATTCAGCCATGAAGCAATACCACATTTACGGCCTAGGCGCGGCCTTGGTAGACACCGAAATAGAAGTGCAAGACCAAGAGCTAAGCGCCATGGCAGTGGATAAAGGCCTGATGACCTTAGTGGATGAGGCCAGGCAGCATGAATTACTCAGCCACTTGCAAGGCCATTTAGTGCACTCCAAACGTGCCTGCGGCGGCTCAGCCTGCAATACCATTATCGCCGCCAGTTATTTTGGCGCCCGTAATTACTACAGTTGCAAGGTCGCCAACGACGACAACGGCCAGTTTTATCTAGATGACTTAAAAGCCGCGCAAGTCGATAGCGACTTTGCTAGCGTCAAGCCCGAGGGCATTACCGGCAAATGCTTGGTGCTTATCACCCCCGATGCTGAGCGCAGCATGAATACCTTTTTAGGGATTAGCGAAACCTTGTCTGAGCAAGAGCTTAATGCCGACGCCATCGCCAATTCTGAATACCTGTATTACGAAGGCTATCTTGTTACCTCTGCTACTGGCCGCGCCGCCGCGATCAAAGCGAGAGAGCTTGCCGAGCAACATCAGGTTAAAACTGCCATCAGCCTGTCCGACCCCGGCATGGTGCAATTTTTTAAAGAGGGCTTAATCGCTATGATAGGCGATGGCGTAGACTTACTATTTTGCAATGAGGCCGAAGCCATGGGCTGGGGCAACAGCAGCAACTTAGCTGAAGCGGTCGCCACCCTAAAAACCTTGGCCAAGCAATTTGTCATCACCTTAGGTGCCAAAGGCGCGCTATTGTTTGATGGTGAGCAGCTCATAGAAATAGCTGGCCACCCCGTTACAGCGGTAGACAGCAATGGCGCAGGGGATATGTTTGCCGGTGCCTTCTTATACGCCCTCAGCCAGGGACAGAGCTTCAGTCAAGCCGGCCAACTCGCCTGCCGCGCTGCGGCCGAGGTGGTTAGCCACTACGGCCCCCGCCTCAACGCCAACCAACACCAGCAGCTACTCAGCAACCACGGCTAAGCCAAACTGTCAGGCCCAGACAATCTGGGCCTGTATTTGCCAGCAAAACCCTCTTTTGTAAGCCATACTATAAGTGACCACCACTTGCCGTAGCTTATCTTATGAGTCAACAACCCTCCTATGCAGACCTAAGCGCCGAAGTTCAACAGCTTAAAGCCGAGCTAGCTCGCCTGCGCACTAGCGACCACCGAGCCTTAAGCAGCCAATGGTTTCAGCTAATTAACCACGATAGGCTCAACGCCCAAAACCTATTACAAATCATGGCGGAGCTGGCAGCTCATATCCAGGTTAGCAGCGTGGCGTTGTGCCTCTATGATGGCGATAAAAAAATCTTTTACCCGCTGCTGTCATACCCCATTATCAACAGCAATGAAGAACACCGCAGCAATACTCCCAACAAACGCTACCCCTATATCACCCAGCAGTTGTTGGCAGGGCAAAACGTAGTCATCAATAACCGCAATGATTTACCCAGCGACAGTTCAGGCCGGCAAGCATTAACCCAGCAAAACCAATCAAACCTACTCTCTATACCAGTAATGCACCAAGGCAATCTACAAGCCGTACTGGATTTACGCAGCGACCAAGACCCTAAGCAGTGGCCTAGCGCCGATATAGAGCTGGCGTCTATAGCCGCACATATACTGTTTCAAGGCTTACAACTATTAGAAAGTAATAACTTTGCCGAATGGCTAAGCAATTACAGCCAACAGCTGTCTAAAACCACCAGCTTAGAAAACATAGAACACTGCATGCGCGAGCTATGTCAGCTTATCGATGTAGACGGCATGAATTTACTGCTTCCCGACAATGCCACCAAGCACGGCATAAAAGTAACCTGCTGCTACCCCACTATAGCTGAAGATCAACTTGCCCAGACGCCTATTGATTTACAAAGCTTTCCCTGGACTTACCAGCAAGTTATTAATAACAAGCCCGTTATCATTAACGACATTGAGCATCTGCCTACAGAAGCCAAGCTAGACCAGCAACTACTACGTGACAGCAAAAACTACTCCTACGTCATTTTACCGCTGCACCACAAGGGTCAAATCAGCGCATTAGTAGATTTATATACCACTGATCGCCGCCACCAATGGCTAACTAAAGAAATAGAACAAATTAAAAAAGTGTTGCCGCTGCTATATACCGCCTATGAACAACTGCAATTGCAACGTCGCCGCCAAGAGTCATTGGCTACACTACAGCTAGTCATGGAAAGTACTAACGTAGGTTACTGCATAATTAATCATGATTTATCCGATTTTTTCTTCAGTACCTCCACTGCCATCATGCTGGGCTACCCCAGCAGCCAAGAGCTCACACCTACGTGGGTAAATAATTATTTACTGTGGAACAAAGCGGTCAGCAAAAAAGACATAGACATGCGCAACCAGGTCTTTGCCAGCGGTAAAAAACAATCACAAACCCTAAAAGTTCGCACCTGTGACAATCACCCTATGTGGGTCATGGCGACCTACGTGCCCAACAGCCACCACAAAAATGGTCGGGTAGAAACATTACTCGTAGGTTACAGCGACATTAGTAGCCAAATAGAAAAACAAACCGCGCTAAAAAAAGCACGCATAGAAGCTGAGACTGCCAATGCTGCGAAAAGTGAATTTTTAGCACGCATGAGCCACGAAATACGCACCCCTATGAATGCCATTATTGGCATGAGCCATCTAGTCCAAGACACCAGACTAAATGAAGCGCAACAGGAACAAATCGATCATATAGACCAAGCGGCACAAAATCTTTTAGCCATTATTAATGACATACTGGATTTTTCAAAAATAGAATCAGGCAAGCTAGAGCTAGAAGCCACCGAGTTTGATCTATACACACTATTAGACCAAGCCGTACATGTTGCCACCTTCCACAACAGTGACCGCCAACAGGAATTAATTTTAGATATAGCCGACAACGTCCCACAATACTTAATAGGTGACTCTTTACGTATCAGCCAAGTTTTAACCAACCTGCTCAGCAATGCCGTTAAATTCACCCCTAAAGGTAATATCATCTTGCAGGTTAAAGCGCAAAATAAAGCACCCTATACGCAGCTATATTTTTTGATTCAGGATAAGGGTATAGGTATGAGTCAACAACAAATAAAAAAATTATTCCAACCCTTTTCACAAGCTGACGGCAGTATCTCCAGGGAGTTTGGCGGTACCGGACTAGGCCTAAGTATAGTCAAACGTTTAGTGGAATTAATGGGCAGCAGTATCAAAGTAAAAAGTCAGCCCGGCGCAGGCACCGAGTTTCAATTTTGCTTACAGCTTAAGTCAGCAAACCTTAGTCCACAACAACAGCCGAATTTGAACCCGTTACGCACCTTGGTAGTCGATGATAATAGCCAAGCCAGACAAGCTATTTGCAATATAGCACGCACACTCAAGCTATCGGTAGAAGAGGCAGACAGTGCACAACAGGCTATTGCAATACTGCAAAACCAAAAACCAGAAGAAAACTTCGACTTAGTATTAATGGACTATCGCATGCCTGGCATTGATGGCTTGCAAGCCGCTCAGCTCATCAAACACGACCAAAGTATCAATTATGCACCAACCGTTATTATGATCTCTTGCTGCGACCGCGAGGAAGTTATGGACAATGACCTTAGTCGCAACATAGCAGGATTCTTAAGTAAGCCTGTTAGCCCGTCAAAGTTATATAACAGCGTCAATCAGCTCTATCAACAAGAACAATACACGACATCAAGTCAGCCAGACAACTCCAACGCCAATTCATCAGGCCTTAACGGCCTTAGAATGCTATTAGTAGAAGACAATATTGTTAATCAAAAAGTTGCCGTAGGCATATTGAAAAAGAAAAATATCTCCACAACTATAGTCAACAATGGCCAAGAGGCCATAGATATTTTAATGGAGCGCAGCAAAGACTTTGACGCAGTGCTTATGGATATAGAAATGCCGAAAATCGACGGCTACCAAGCAACCCATTTCATACGCCAGCAACTGCATTTGAGCATACCCATTATCGCCATGACCGCACATGCTATGAACAGCGACCGCAATAAATGCTTGGACGCGGGCATGAACGCCCATATACATAAACCCATAAATCCAGATTTACTCTATCAAACGCTGTATTCGCTATGCCGCAACACCGCATAAACAACTAGCAAGACCGCCTTCAATCACTGCATTATCTGGCACCTAAAACTCTATGGACAATCAAGAACTTAAGCGATTACGTGAACAAGTCGCCAAGCTCAGCGTCGAAAAAACCGCGCTGCAGCAACGCCTGTCTGAGCTACCGAAGAATGAAGAACAAGAATTAGCCGCATGGCTAGACAGCTGTAGTAGCGCTATCCATATAGAGCAGCTAGACCTACTACTGGGCAACGTCGTCAACTACCTACATGCCGATGGCGCCACACTGTCTATCTATCAACATGATGCACAATATGTTGCTATATCGGCTTGCTATCCCGTTGTTAACAGCCATGAAAAATTACTGTGTAATTACAGTATTGACGAGTACCCATGGACCTGGCAGCAATTACTCACAGGGCAGACACTAATATTCAACACTCTAGACGATATCCCAAAGCAATATACTCAAGATCTTAGCTTTTATCAAAAGCTAAACCAACCTTCCTCCATTCAAGTACCACTGATGTTTGAGGAAAGAGTGCAAGGCCTGCTAGAGCTACACAGCCAGGGTAGAAACCACCACTGGCGCGATATAGATAGAAGAATATTAGAAAGGCTATCGCAACCCTTTTTCTCGGCCTGCAATAGAATAATCAAAGACAATATAGACAGAGAAGGTTTGGTGCTGCTGCAACAGCTTATCCATAACACCGGGGTGAGTTACGCACTATTAAACCACCAGCGCAGCTTATATACCTTTGGTTCAAACATGGCCAGCATGTTCAACCTACCGGCCAATACGCCACTAAACCCACAGTTATTTGACCAGCAATGGCAGCCAGAGCAATTAATAAAACAACAGCAATGGTGGCAGACTATTTTTGAACAGGGCAATCTCACGCCCTTGGTAATGGAATGGATAGCAGCTGACGGCAGCCGTAAGTTTTTTTCATGCACACCGACTATTATTCACCACAATACCGAGCAAAAGCCTGATACCGTATTAATAGGCTATACCGATATCACCCAGTTACAAACTAAAACCATTGACTCACAGTGGTTGATTAACATACTGCAAAAATTACATATTTCACCCGACAGGGAAACCATACAACACATCTTGGGCGAACTACTTAAGCACGTAAACGCTTCGGGGGTTATCATCTCGCTAGATAACGCCATCCTCACCACCGAGTCCGCTGATGACGCTATGGTCAAAAACACCTATCAGCAGCATGACGCCAAAAAAGTAACTCAGCTACACGATGATATCTACCAAATACTTAAAACGAAAAAAACCTTATTTTTCCCGTCTCTAGATTTAGCACCCCAGCAGTTGCTTAACAACAAAGAGCATATGAAGATCTTGCAATCCATAGCAATAAAAGGCCTGTATGCCATAAATTTTAAGCGACCCAACGGCGAATCAGCCATTATTATTTTAGACTGGGATAAACAACACACAATACCTAAGCTTGAACTTATAGAAACCACCATTTTGTCGGTAGGTAACACTATTTTTTCCGTAATAGATCAAATTTGCGATAAAAAAACCTTACAAACAAAAATATCACAAGAGCAGTGGCTAACCACACAAATTGATAAGCTCTATCGCAGCAACTACCCCATAGAGTCAGCGGTCAACCAAGTACTAAAAGCGCTATGTCGCCATGTTAATGCCGAGCGAATTTTTATACGCCACAGGAAAGAAAACTCCAGCATTTATAAATTGAGCTACCAATATTGCGAACCCGGTATAGCCAGCATTAAAGACACCGTTGGCGCTGAAATTGACTTAAGCAATCTGCCTCCCGAACATATTTTAGTGTTAGGCAAACCACAAGCTATCAACAATATGGAGGGGGAAGTTAGAAGCCTTGCCACCAAAAAAAATCTCGTACTGCATGAGGACCCGATACAGGCCACCTTAATGATGCCCTTGTTTGGCATAGAGGGGATACCGGCTTATATCGCAGTAGACTGCCTAACCCGCAGCCATGAATGGACTAAAGAACATGAACAAGTGGTGCAAGCTATAGGTGATGCCATTTGTATGACACACGATAGACAGGACATTTACTACCGGCTGCTCAACAGCGAGCAACGCTTTAGCATGGCCATGGAGGCCTCGCAAAATGGCATTTGGGAGTGGCAACTAGACAGCGATGAAATTTACGTCAGCCCAGGCTGCTCAAAATTATTCGGCTTCACCCACCAAGAAACCCATATACAGTTCAACCAAGATCGCATACTAAAACGCATACATGATGATGACAAAGCGATGTTTTTGTCAGAACTGGACAAACTACTGCAACACGACCTTCCTTTTGAAAACACAAAAATTCGTTTCATCACCAAAGAAAATACTATTATCTGGTGTTACTCAAGAACAAAATTTACCAGCTGGAACAGCCAAGGGAAACCAACTCGACTCATAGGCGTCATCATTAATATTAGCGACTTCATTAAACAGCAGCAGGCCTTAGACAAGGCGCGCATAGAAGCCGAGCAGGCCAACAATGAAAAGAATGACTTTCTTGCCCGCATGAGCCATGAGATACGCACCCCCATGAACGCCATCATAGGTTTGTCACATTTAGTTAAAGACACCCCCTTAAATGAAAAACAACACGACTTTATAACGCATATACACTCTGCCGCTAACAGCTTGCTGGGTATTATTAACGACATTTTAGATTACTCAAAAATTGCCGCGGGAAAACTCATCTTAAACAATACTAATTTTGATTTTGAGGATTGCTTAAATCAAGTTATACGCATCAATTCTTTTCTCACTGATCAAAAATCACTACAACTACTACTTGATCACGACAGCCATATTCCCAAAAAACTCTTTGGCGACAACTTACGCCTCTCACAAATTTTAACTAACTTGCTAAGTAATGCCGTTAAATTTACCGAGCAAGGCGACATTATTGTAAAAACCCAGTTATTAGCCCTAGAGAAGCAGCATGCCAAAATACAAATCAATGTCATAGATTCTGGCATGGGTATTAGTGACAACTATATACAACAGTTATTTGACCCTTTCAGCCAAGCCGACGGCACTATCTCTAGACGCTTTGGTGGCACCGGCCTAGGACTAACCATAGTGCAACACTTGGCCTCATTAATGGGCGGCAATATAGGTGTAGTCAGTGAGTTAAATAAGGGCACCAACTTTACCTTAACGCTAAGCTTTGCCCTGGCTAAAAAACACACTAATGATCAACAACGCTTGCGCAGCGAGCGCTATGATAAACAATTGCAAGGTCTGCACATTTTAGTGGCCGAAGACAATATCGTTAATCAAAAAGTCGCTGCCGGTATACTCAGAAAAAAAGGTATCAACTGCCAGTTTGCCAACAATGGCCAAGAAGCCATTAACTTACTGCAAGAACGGGGCAATCACTACGATGCGATTTTAATGGATATTGAGATGCCCGATGTTGACGGCTACCAAGCGTCTACTTATATACGACAAACCCTGCACAACAACATACCTATCATCGCCATGACCGCTCACGCCATGTCTGGCGATGCCGATAAAGCTATGGCTGCAGGCATGAATGCCCACGTCACCAAACCCATCAACCCTGACACGCTGTATGAGGCGCTTAGCCAACAGCTGGCGCCGCGTTAAAACCGCCAGTCTTTTTGCGCTATGCTATACAGCAACTGCCAGCCCCCTTGCTTGCAATAAAAACCAACGCGCACTAACAGGACAACTATGAAATACCTATGCAACATCACTCTGCTCGCTCTTTTTTTAGTCAGCGCCTGTAGCACTACCCCGCCACTTTTAGCGCTAAGCCCCGAGCAGGCAGCGGCCAAGCGTGGCTATGCTATAGTCAAAGCGGTCAAACAAGTGCAGGACTACCGCCTTAGCGGCTGGTCCTATATCGACCAACAAAATCTAGTGATGTACTCCAGCCCTAAGCGCCATTATCTACTCACACTTAAACAGCGCTGCCACGATTTACGCTCTATCGACAATATTGCCCTAGACACCCGCACTGGCGTATTAATGGCAGGCCTAGACGCCATTAAAATTCTGCCGCGCCACGGTGTGGTATTACAACCCTGCTATATAGAAGGCATCTATTTGCTAGAAAAAATAAAGCAGCAACCCGACTCCGGCACTAGCAGCGATGAAGCTAACACGCTTGCTGCGCGATAACCGGCACAGCCCTAGCCAAGGCTATTTCGCGTTCATTAATATCGGCGCGGTAGGCCAGCATCTCTACCCCTCCCGCCAGCGCCTCTCTAAACGTGTCAGCATAAGTACTATCAATTAAATCCGCCGGGGCCACGCTGCGAATACCGCTGTGCTGCACACAAAACAACAACACCGCTCTATGACCCTGCTGCTTTACCATCATTAATTCCCGCAGGTGTTTGCTACCGCGGGCGCTAACCGCATCGGGAAACACCCCCAAACCACTGTCGGCACAGGCTAATAAAGTGACGCTTTTTACCTCCACAAAGCACTGTTCACCCTCAGCACTTTGCAGCCATATATCAATGCGGCTTTTTTCATCACCATACTTTTGCTCGGTGCGCATCTGACTATAGCCCTGCAAAGGCGTTATCAGCCCCGACGCTATAGCTTCTACCACCAGCGCATTGGCCTTGGCCGAGTGTATGCCTATCCAATGGCCAGCCGCGGTTTGTGCCAGCTCCCAGGTATGACGGTATTTTCTTTTTGGATTATCCGACGTTGATAACCACACCTGGCTACCGGGCTGGTCACAGCCAGTCATGGCCCCGGTATTAGGGCAGTGCACGGTAATTTCCTCACCATTAGGCAGGCGCACATCGGCTAAAAAGCGCTTATAACGCCGCAACAACAAAGCGGGCTGTAATAGGGGCCACTGCATAGGACTCTCTCATTTATTAATACGTTATAATTCAATAACTTAACAACAACCTTTAGCCGCCAAGCTGCACAAAGCAGGAAACTCTAGCGCAAAACCACTTAATCTGGTACTTTTGCCCCCTTAAACATTGTCTAAATATTGTCAGCAGCGAAATTATTCGGCCCAGGCGCACCCTAGGTAATGCTAACAAGGTATTTTTGAGCACATCATTGGGATTGAGTAATGCCAGTAAAAAAACAACAGTCGGCAAGCGATTTTAAAAACTTCACGCCTTATAAGCCGAAGAAAACCGAAGAGTACATGAACGAAGCCCAACGCGAGCATTTCCGTGGCATCTTGCTTTCGTGGAAATCGGAACTCATGGAAGAAGTTGACCGTACCGTTTCGCATATGAAAGACGACGCAGCCAACTTTCCCGACCCCGCTGACCGTGCAACGCAAGAAGAAGAGTTCAGCCTAGAATTACGTACCCGTGACCGCGAGCGCAAGCTGATTAAAAAAATCGATAAGACCATAGACCTTATCGACTCTGATGATTACGGCTACTGCGACACCTGTGGTGTAGAAATAGGCATTAAGCGCCTAGAAGCGCGCCCCACCGCCACCATGTGTATAGACTGCAAAACCTTAGACGAAATCAAAGAAAAACAGCAGTTAGGTTAAACCTAACCATCTCCTAAAAAGGCAGTGCTTATCACTGCCTTTTTTATTGCTCATTTTTTAGCTACACCGTTCAGCGTCTTATGACCCTACACGCCGCCCCCAACACCACCGCTAGGTATACCGCTACTAGGTATATAGGCCGCTTCGCGCCCTCGCCTACCGGCCCGTTACATATTGGCTCGCTTATCGCAGCCCTAGCCAGCTATTTGGATGCCAAAGCGCAACAGGGTTTGTGGTTACTGCGCATGGAAGACCTAGACCCACCTCGCGAACAAGCCGGCGCGGCGCAAAGCATACTGCACTGCCTGCAAAGCCACGGCCTACAATGGGATGGCGAGGTACTGTGGCAAAACCAGCAGCAACAACGCTATCAACACGCGGTGGCGCAACTGTTAGCCGAGGGCAAGGCTTTTTACTGCCGTTGCAGCCGCAGCCAACTGGCGGCGCAACAAGGCATACACCGAGGCAACTGCCAAGCGCGGGCGCCCTATAACCATTGCGCTGTGCGCATGGCTGTCACCGAGCAAACCCTAGGCTTTGACGACCCGCTTCAGGGCCGCTTTCAACAAGCCTTAGCCAGCGAGGTCGGCGACTTTGTGATACAGCGTAAAGACCAGCTGTTTGCCTACCAATTAGCGGTAGTGTTAGACGATGCCTTACAGGGCGTCAACCATGTGGTGCGCGGTTCCGACTTATTGGACTCCACCCCCAGGCAATTATTGTTACAACAACAATTGGCCCTGGCCACGCCGCAGTATGTACACATCCCCATTATCGCCAACAGCGCGGGCGACAAACTCAGTAAACAAACCTTTGCCCCGGCATTGGCAACGCAGCAAGCCTGCCTCAACTTATTAAAAGCACTGTTTTTTTTAAACCAGCCTTTACCACCCAAAACACAGCAGCAGAACTGCCAGCAGATTTTACACTGGGCGATAGCGCACTGGTCGCTGGCCGCCGTGCCCCACTGCAGCGCTATCGATGAAATATGTTTGCAGCACTTTGCATGTTAAGCAGAGCTTGAGTAGTATCAAAACCCTATAATATAGCTCTGCTACGTCTACCACTGCCATCAACAGCGAAGCCCTTATGCGTATTAACCCCGCCCTGCTGCTACTGATTTTGCTGCTCATTGTTTTTACGCCATCTATACATGAGTGGATTACCGAAACCGACAGCGCCTGGTACCGGCCTTATATCGTCTGGCTGGGTTTAATTATTTTTGTGTACTGGGGTCAGCGGAGCACCACCAATAATGAACATTGATTTATGGCAGCTGTCGCTGTTTGGCATTGCCTATCTTTTATTGTTGTTTGCCATTGCCAGCATGGCCGAACGCGGCCTCATCCCTGAAAAAGTCATACGCCATCCTTTAGTCTACGTGCTATCGCTAGGGGTATTTGCCAGCGCCTTTGCCATTTATGGGGTGATAGGCCTAGCGCATGAATACGGCTACGGTTTTCTCTCTTATTATTTTGGCATAGCCGGTGCCTTTATTTTTGCGCCGTTAATGCTACTGCCGTTATTACGTATTTGCCGCAGCCAAATGCACAGTTCACTAGCTGATGTTTTAACCTTTCGCTATCACAGCCAATGGGCAGGCTCGGTGATGACCATCTTTATGTTGCTGGCGGTAATGCCCTTACTGGCCATGCAAATTCAGGCGGTGTCCGACTCCCTGCATATTTTATCCACCGATAGCACCCAGCTATTCAGCAATGAAACCCGTCACAACAATGTGGCCCTAGTGTTTTGTTTAATTATTTCAGCCTTTACTATTTCTTTTGGCTCCAGCCACATCACCACCCACGAACGCCACAATGGCCTAGTCGCCGCCATCGCCTTTGAATCACTAATTAAATTACTAGGGCTATTAACCGCTGGCGGGGTCGCGTTATTTTATGTGTTTGATGGCCCTGCCGACCTAGACCAATGGCTGCTAAACAACCCGCAAACCTTCGCTCTACTCAACACCCCCATGCGGGAAGACTCTGCCCGCTCCATGCTGTTGATTTTCTTTTCCGCAGTGGTGGCCATGCCTCACTTATTCCATATGATTTTTGCCGAAAACCCCAATATTAAAGCAGTGCGCACCGCCATTTGGGGCATGCCCCTGCTGATGCTGCTAATGAGCATACCGGTGCTGCCTATTTTATGGGCGGGTTTTAAGCTCGACAGCGTGCTGCCTTCCGATTATTTTCCTCTAGGTATAGGCATAGAGCTCAAGCAAACCTGGCTGGCCATGGCGGTTTTTATTGCCGGACTATCTGCCGCCAGCGGTGCCATTATCGTTACCACCCTAGCACTAGCCTCTATGTGCTTAAAACATTTAGTACTGCCCTTTTATAAACCCAGCCATAAAAAAGATATTTACCGCTGGCTACTGTTAATACGTCGCTCGTTAATGGTGGCAATTATTTTAGCGGGCTATGCTTTTTTCCGCTTAATCGTCGGTTATGAATCACTGTCGGGTTTATCACTGGCCTCACTCATCGCCGGCTTACAATTTTTACCCGGCATACTGGCCGCCCTGTATTGGCAAAAGGCCAACCGCAATGGTTTTTTAGCGGGCTTAACCGCGGGGTTTATCGTTTGGTTTTTCACCCTGCTGCTGCCTATAGTCAGCGAGTTTAACCCCGAGTTTATTCGTCATTTTTATTTTAATTACAGCTACGGCGATTTATGGAATGCCTCCACTATCGTGTCGTTACTGTGTAATATCGTCACCTTTATTACCGTGTCTTTAGTTACCCATACTAGGCCAGAAGAAATAGCCGCCGCCGAGTTTTGCTCCTCCGATGATTTAAATCGCCCGACTAGGCAGCGGCTGCGCACCAAAAACCCACAGGAAATGAAAGACAAACTGGCCGCGGCTCTGGGGCTACACACCGCCAGCCGAGAAGTGGATAGAGCACTAGAAGAATTGGGTATTACTATCTACGAAACCCGGCCGCTGGCATTAAGACGGCTACGCTTTCGCTTAGAGGCCAATCTTTCTAGCCTACTGGGGCCGGCGGTAGCACACGATATGATTATTCAACTGCTAGCCACCAACGAGCATGAGTTTGGCGAGCGTGATGACTTGAATTTAATTGAAGATCAACTGGAAGGCCACAAACACAATCTCACCGGCTTGGCTGCCGACCTCGACAGCCTCAGGCGCTACCACCGTCAAACCCTACAAGATTTACCGGTAGGGGTTTGCTCTATCAGCCAAGACCACGAGATATTAATGTGGAACGACAGCATAGCCAGCATCACCACTATAGACACGCAAACGGTCACCGGCTCACTGCTACATAAGTTACCCGCTCCTTGGGGGGCGCTACTGCACCGCTTTATCCAGCAACCGGAATTACACCTATATAAACAATATGTAGAAATCAACGGCGTGGCCACCTGGGTCAATCTGCATAAATCCAGCGCCCAAGCCAACCCCGAGCAAGATGGCCAGGTTATCGTGTTAGAAGACGCCACCGACCTGCAGCTACTAGAACACGAGCTCACTCACAGCGAACGGCTAGCCTCTATAGGCCGGTTGGCCGCTGGGGTAGCCCATGAGATAGGCAACCCCGTCACCGGTATCGCCTGCCTAGCGCAAAACCTGCGTTACGACACCGACAACCCCGACAGCCTAGCCACCGCCCAAGAGATATTGCAGCAAACCGACCGCATCTCCAAAATCGTGCAAACCTTGGTAAACTTTGCCCATGCCGGTAACAACCCCCAACACCAAAACGAAGCGGTAGACATACACAACTGCGCCGCTGAGGCCATACATCTACTAGCCCTCAACACCGAGGCTAAGGCCATAGACTTTCAAAACCACTGCCCCGAGCAACTCTATGCGCTAGGCGATGCGCAGCGGTTACAACAAATTATGGTTAACCTACTAAGCAACGCCCGCGATGCCAGCCCGGCCAATAGCAGCGTGTTAGTCAGCGCCGAACAGCAACAGGGGCGGGTACTGATCAGCGTCTCCGATCAGGGCTCGGGTATTAGCAGCGAACAGCAAGAGCAAATCTTCGACCCCTTCTTTACCACCAAAGAGGCGGGGGCCGGCACCGGCCTAGGCTTATCACTGGTGTACAGCATTGTTGAGGATTTAGACGGCAGTATTAGCGTAGAAAGCCCTGTACCCCCTAACCTCAAGGGCACTCGCTTTATTGTTAACCTGCCCGCCACCCTAGCTCAAATTGGTTAAAAAAGTGACAGTCAGTACTATTACCACTTTAAAAAAGCCAAAAGAAAGAGTATGTTGTTCCCCTTGGTAACACTTCCAGCCACAGTATAGATTGAGAGCCACACATGGAGCACATTTTAATTGTTGAAGATGAAGCGGTTATACGCACAGCTCTACGCCGTCTACTCGAGCGCAACAATTACCAAGTGAGCGAAGCGGGCTCGGTTAGCGAAGCCTTAAAAAACATCAACAAACACAGTTTTGATTTGATTATCAGCGACCTGCGCCTGCCAGGCGCGCCCGGCACCGACCTGATCAAACAGGTAGACAGCACCCCCGTATTGATTATGACCAGCTACGCCAGTATGAAGTCGGCGGTAGACAGCATGAAATCCGGCGCCGTCGATTACATCGCCAAGCCTTTTGACCACGACAATCTGCTGCAATCCGTAGCCAATATCATCAGCCAGCACAGCCCCAACAAACACCCTAAAAACACCACCGCCACCCAACACCGTGGCCAGCCCCAGCTAGGTAATATGCTGGGTAGCTGCAAACCCATGCTAGAGCTATACGAACATATTAAAAAGGTGGCCCCCACTGACACCACCGTACTCGTGCATGGCGAAACTGGCACCGGTAAAGAGCTGGTTGCCACCTCCATACACAAACTCAGCAGCCGCGCCAACAAACCTATCATCTGCGTCAATTGCGCAGCCATACCCGAAACCCTCATAGAGTCCGAGCTATTCGGCTACGAAAAAGGGGCTTTTACCGGCGCCCACACTAATCGCATGGGGCTGATAGAAGCGGCCGATGGCGGCACCTTATTCCTAGATGAGATCGGCGAACTGCCACTAGAAGCACAGGCGCGACTGCTGCGCTTTATACAAGAAGATGAAGTCCGCCGCATAGGCGCTACTCAAACTATGAAAGTGGATGTGCGCCTGATTTGCGCCACCCACAGAGACCTCAAACACCTAGCCGAGCAAAACCTCTTTCGCCCCGACCTCTACTACCGCATCAACGTGATGCAGCTAGTGTTGCCGCCACTGCGCAACCGCGGCAAAGACATACTAGAAATTGCCGAAACGCTATTGGGCCGTTGCAGCGAAGAGCACCACAAAGGCCCCATGCATCTATCCCCCAAGGCGGTGCAAGCGATTACCACCTACCATTGGCCGGGTAATGTCAGAGAATTAGAAAACGTCATTTCCCGGGCGGTGATTTTGACCGAAGGTGATGAAATTGGTGACGAGCTGCTTAATATCGACCTCCAGCTGGTGCATGTGAACCAATTACGCAAACCCTTAAACAAAGACGACCTACTACATTTTGAGGCGGCGCCACAAACCAGCCCCTTTGCCAACAACCCCTTCGCCAACACGGCATTCCCCAACAACGGCGCCAACGTACCTGCGCCCACTAAAGACAGCCTATCGCTAGATGACTACTTCCAGCATTTCGTACTGGAACACCAAGACAGCATGAACGAAACCGAACTCGCTAAAAAGCTAGGTGTGAGCCGTAAATGCTTGTGGGAACGTCGTCAGCGCCTAGGTATCCCCAGGAAAAAAACCAATAAGCAGGCCTAAGGCTATTATTTTTGTGAAATAATACCGAAAAAAAGGCTTGCCTAGCCGTTTCACAACTATTTCCTCCTATAAAATTTTTTTTGTATTCCTCATAGCTATAAACACGCTGCAAAGCCAAATATTTATGTTACCCCAACCCTATAAATGTAACAGTCGGCGAAACATTCGGTAACAAAGCCCTCTACCCCTTCGCTACTCTACGTCAAAGAATTATCTAACTCATTGATTATAAAGATATTTAAAAGTTGGCACAGCTAGTGCATTACCCTAGCCATAATAACAATAATAAATAATAATATTTTATAAAATAATAATAAAAACATGAGACCTGGATGGGGAAGAGAAATCTTCCCCGTCATCGCTCTCCCCAAGCCTTTATATACTTATTCCATACCACTACCCTGCATTATCTCAGCTCTGTATTTATCCTAAGCGCCACCGCCCTACTGTTACCCAGTGCGTAGCGTTGTAACACCATTGGTAAGTAATAGTAACAACAGCCATATACTCCCTCCCCTATACTCTCAAGCCCAAACCCTAACACTTTGATTTAGTTATAAATTATTTTTTGGCATGATAGCTGCACTCCCTTTTCGCAAATAATAATAATGTCTTCCATAATAAAAATAACAATTGAGACCTGGATGAGGGAAAACAGTGTTTTCCCTCCATCATTCCCAACAATTATCACCTCCTACAAACCCGCAAAACTATAGTCCAAGTTCTAGCCATAATCCTAACGACAACCACAACCACAGCCCAGCTGAACGCTTAGATAACATTTGTGATAATATCGCCCACCATTAACGCGCTCACCATAACCCAGCAGCAACTCAGCTAGGTTTAGGGTTCGCACAACCTTTATTAGTAATAGATCACTCACTTATGCTGAAATGGCTTTCTGGCGCTGGCAACAAATTTAATAGCTGGCTCAACAATAACGACGACGCCCACCCTGGGTCACCTCACATCATCCCCAGAGATCAACACAATATCTCGCGCAAAGATATTAGCCGGGCAGCACTCAATGTGATTGCCGGCTTGCGCAAGGGAGGGCACCAGGGCTTTTTAGTAGGCGGCGGTGTTCGCGACTTGCTACTGGGCGGCCACCCCAAAGACTTTGATGTCGCCACCGATGCCACTCCCGAGCAAATCGTGCAACTGTTTCGCGGCGCCCGCATCATAGGCCGGCGCTTTAAAATAGTGCATGTGCGCTTTGGCCGCGAAGTTATAGAAGTTACCACCTTTCGCAGCAACCACAGCCCTAAACCGGTACAAGAGCAGGGCCGCCCCGGCAACAAAAAATCAGTACAAAGCGAAAGCGGCATGCTATTGCGCGACAATGTATTTGGCACCGTAGAAGACGACGCCATACGCCGCGACTTCACCATTAACGCCCTCTATTACACCACCGCCGACTTTGCCATCTACGATTACACCGGCGGCCTATACGACCTAGAAAACAAAATCATACGCATCATCGGCGATCCCGCAACCCGCTACCGCGAAGACCCGGTGCGCATGTTACGTGCCGCCCGCTTTGCCGCCAAGCTAGGCTTTGACATAGAAGAACATACCGCCGCTGCCATGCCCGAATTGGCCAGCTGCCTCAGAGATATACCGGCAGCCCGGCTATTTGATGAGGCTCTCAAGCTATTTATGTCCGGCCAAGGCCTAGACACCTATAAGCAGCTCAAACGCTATGGCTTATTTGCCCATCTATTTCCGGAAACCGGCGAAGTATTAGCGAGCAACGCCCCCATGGCCGAGCCACTGATAGAACACGCCTTAAGCAATACCGACAAGCGTATTAACCAAGGCAAACCCGTTACCCCCGCCTTTATCTTTGCTGCCCTACTGTGGCCAGCGGTACACCGCCGCCATCTAGAGCTGATGGCCGAACGCATACCCGAAGTGCCCGCCCTGCATCAGGCCAGCCAAGAAATCGCCAGCCGCCAACAACAGCACACCGCCATACCCAAACGCTTTGGCATACCCATGCGCGAAATATGGGATTTACAATTGCGTCTGCCTCGCCGCAGCGGCAAGCGCGCCCAAACCCTGTTTGAAAATCGTCGCTTTAGAGCCGCCTATGACTTTTTACTGCTGCGCGAACAGGCCGGTGAAGAAACCGGCAACCTAGGCCAATGGTGGACCGACTATCAAAATCAGCCCGAAAACCAGCGCGACCAAATGGCTAAATCACTACGGCCGCCGGCCAACAAACGCCGCCGCCCCCGCAAGCCCCAGCCCAATAACGAGTAGCCAGAAATGACGCTGTGTTTTATAGGGCTGGGCAGCAATTTAGAGAACCCCCAGCAGCAGGTCACCGACGCGGTTAAAGCCCTGTCGCAACTGGCCGATAGCGAGTTGCTGGCCTGCTCGCCTTGGTATGGCAGCACCGCCATAGGCCCCGGCCAACAAAACGATTACATCAATGGCGCAGTGATGCTTAATACCGCACTCAGCGCCTTGGCCCTGCTGGACCAGCTGCAAGCTATAGAGCAACAACACCAGCGCGTACGCATAGAACACTGGGGGCCGCGCACCTTGGATTTAGACTTACTAGCCTACGGCGATGCGCTGATAGATCACCCTAGGCTTAGCGTGCCACACCCGCGTATAGCCGAGCGAAACTTTGTGATCTACCCCTTGTACGACTTAGCCCCTGACCTTAAGCTGGCCAACGGGCTGTGCCTAAAAACCCTGCGGCAGCAGTGCGGCAGTGTAGGCCTACACCAACTTAGCGAATAGCAAACAAAAAATAATACGGGAGTATTGCTGTGACCTTAAACGATGAAGCGTCCATCATCGATTTCAAAAACCGCCAACCGCCAGCGTATATCGCCGTGGAAGGCCCCATAGGCGTGGGCAAAACCACCCTAGCCAAACGCTTGGCCGAAACCTTTAACCACCAAGCACTATTAGAAAACATAGGCGACAACCCCTTTTTAGAGGGCTTTTACCAAAACCAAAAAAATGCCGCACTGGCCACCCAGCTGTTCTTTTTGTTTCAGCGCGCGCAACAAATTCAAGACCAACGCCAAGCCGACATCTTTGAGCCTGTGCAAGTGTCTGACTTTTTAATCGAAAAAGACCGACTCTTTGCCCAGCTCACCCTGGACCACAACGAATTTCAGCTATACCAAAAAGTCTACCAACAGCTCACCATAGAAGCTCCCAAACCCGATTTGGTGATCTATTTACAAGCGCCGGTAGACGTACTAACCTCGCGTATACAAAGCCGAGGCATCACCTTTGAACAGAATATTTCCAGCGAGTATTTAACTGCCATCAACGCAGCCTATACCGAGTTCTTCCTCTACTACGATGATGCCCCACTGCTGATCATTAACGCCGAAGAAATAGACCTCATTAATCGGCCCAGCGACTACGCCCACTTTGTTGACTACCTACTCAACATACGCAACGGTCGCCACTACTACAATCCAACCATCTTTTAAGAGCGCCAGCCTATTATGAGAGCCGTTACTATTAACACCCTGCAAGCCCATAAAGCCGCTGGTGACAAATTTGCCGTAATCACCAGCTACGATGCCTGCTTTGCCAACTTGGTAGAAGAAGCGGGTATAGAAGTCATTCTAGTGGGTGACTCTTTAGGCATGGTATTACAAGGCCACGATAGCACCCTACCCGTCAGCGTCAGCGATATGGCCTATCACACCGCCTGCGTACGCCGCGGTTGTAGCAAGCCCCTAGTCGTCACCGATATGCCTTTTGGCAGCTACAGCAGCACCGACGTGGCCATAGCCAATGCGGTAACGCTAATGCAAGCCGGCGCCCATATGATTAAAGTGGAAGGCGGCGCCTGGCTGCTGGACACCATACTCGCCCTTACTGAACGCAGCATCCCCGTATGTGGCCACCTAGGGTTAACCCCGCAATCGGTTAACAGCCTGGGCGGCTATAAAGTGCAAGGCCGCGAGCCCAAACAAGCGCAGGCTATTATTGATGACGCTAAGCAACTGGAACAGGCCGGCGCCAGCTTGCTGGTGCTAGAGTGCGTACCTGCCGACCTCGCCAAAAAAATCAGCCAGGCCCTGAGCATACCGGTGATCGGCATAGGTGCAGGTGCTGACACCGATGCACAGGTACTGGTACTACACGACCTATTAGGCCTCTCCAGCCATACACCTAAATTTGTACGCAACTTTATGAACGGCAGTGACAGCATCCAGCAGGCCCTCAGCAGCTACCGTGACGCGGTAAAAAGCGGTGAGTTCCCCAGCGCAGAGCACACCTTTGCCGGCTAAAGCCGTTATCCAGCTATCGTTAAGCCGCCCGGAGACAAACCGGGCTAACTACCCTGGCAGCCCCCAATAATCACACTAACAACTCACTTTTGAGTTTTTCAGTAACAAATCACTGTAATTTTTCGTAACAACAGCCCTATTTTTTACACTTTACAGGATTGAACCCCCCTGTTGATTAGGGCATACTTGCCCGCCTAACCACTTTCTGATCAGTAAACAAGCAGCCAGTGGCGACTACGGACTCGAGAAAACAGCGTACAGCCAAACACGTAGCCTTAGCATTTTTATGGCCAGGCCCACGCCACAGTAGAACAAAACTGTATGAAAACATGCACCACTACTAAACAATTACGCAACCTGCTTAGCCGCGAGAAATTGGCCGGCAAGCGCATTGCGTTTGTACCTACCATGGGCAACCTGCACGAAGGCCATTTGCAATTAGTACGCAAGGCCAAACAAGTCGCCGATGTCGTGGTGGTTAGCATTTTTGTTAATCCGCTGCAGTTCAATGCTCAGGACGACCTCAACAAATACCCTCGCACCCTAGTTGCCGATAAAGAAAAGCTCTTTGCCGAAGGCGCACAATACCTGTTTTTCCCCAGCGTTGACGAAGTGTACCCCGAAGGCATGGCGCAACAGACCAAGGTGTCAGTGCCCGAACTCTCAGAAACCCTGTGTGGCGCCAACCGCCCCGGCCATTTTACTGGCGTAGCTACGGTGGTTTCGAAACTGTTTAATATCGTCCTGCCCGACGTGGCCATCTTCGGTAAAAAAGATTACCAACAGCTCTCCATCATCAAAAAAATGGTGCAAGACCTGTGCATGCCCATAGAGATCATAGGCATAGAAACCGCCCGCGCCGAAGACGGCCTGGCGCTAAGCTCACGCAACGGCCACCTCAAGCCCGAAGAGCGCAACACCGCCCCTATACTGCATCAAACCCTGCAATCCTGCCGTGAAGCCATAGCCTGCGGCTACGACAGCTACACCGAATTAGAACAGCACGCGCTGGAAACCTTAAAAGCAGCCGGCTTTCAGCCCGACTACTTCTCCATACGCGATGCCTACACCTTAAAAGACGTCACTGACGACACCGAGCTTATCGTTATAGCCGCCGCCGCCCAATTGGGTACACCGCGCCTTATCGACAACGTCACTCTCAACCTCAACCCCAACCAAGACTGGGGTATGTTGGCGACTAACTAGAGA
>TARA_R110000868_G_scaffold39376_1_pt1 | contig 41969 bp, 35 predicted proteins | sample TARA_R110000868 | Tara Oceans TARA_R110000868 (sample SAMEA4397489) | marine metagenome | biome: Polar Biome; feature: [SRF] surface water layer (ENVO:00010504); material: water (ENVO:00002006), including particulate matter (ENVO:01000060) such as... | depth 5 m | reverse complement strand
GCCGGATTGATCCAGGTCAGGCCGGTCTGCGGTTGAACGTCATTCGCGATATCAGCCCGGCAGCACGTGCTCCGCATAAACGCCGCGGGTATCCATCTCGTATTCCAGCCCGACGACGGGTGGCCGCGCATAGACCCAGGTCAGCCCCGATGCCGCCGCGCCGCGCGACACGATCTCGTCGGCATAAAACGGATGCAGGTCATGGACCGTATAGGCGTGGGTCACCGTGGTGTCCTTCCAGCCGACCCCGAGCGCCGTCATGCGCTCTTCCATCGCGCCCAGCACGTAGAGCGCCTTTTCCCGCATCGCGTCGGCGGAGGTGTCCCCCAGGCGGATGATGCGGTCTTCGTACTTCCCGTGACCTTCCGGCGCTTCGCCGGAACCCGCAATGACAAAACTTTGCGGCGTTGAGGCATCGGCTTCGACGGTATAGCTGAAGGCATGAAAGCTCGGGCCGGGCGGTGCATCGATTTCCGGACAGACGTTCGACCGTGCCACCGGATTTTCGTCGTCCTTGTAGATGCCCCAGCGTTCCAAGGTGCCCACATAAACCCGGTTGAAATCGATAAAGCCCTGTTCGGAAAACGGCGCTGGCGAGCGCAGTTCGCAGGCGCAGAACGACGTATAGGGCCGCCCGATGGAATCGAGATGGGCTTCTATGCGTTTGAACCCTTCTTCCAGCGCCACCGGCCGGGCGAACCGCGCCCGCTCGATCGCGAATCCGGGCTCCGCCGCCGCGCCGCCGGAATACTGGAACGGGCCGCGTACGTAACGATATCCCCCCGGTTCGAATGTAGCGGTCTCTGCCATAAAAAGTGCCTCCGGGTTATTGGTCGTCGATTGAACTGGAACGCACCGTACCGGCGGGATCGGCACCAATCAATGTCAGGCAGACTTTTTCGCTCCGCCGCGCCGCGATTCTACCTGCGCGATATACACCGTGCTGGCAACGATGATCGTCGCACCGAGAGCGGTCCACACTGACGGTATTTCCGCAAATAACAGGTATCCGAAGAATGCCGCGTAAATCAGCCGCAGGTTTTCCGCCGGTCCGACTGCATTGGCCTCGCCGACGGAAAACGCGCGCATGAAACAGAATATGCCGATGGTCGTCAGCCCGGCGATGCTTGCCAGCAACACCCATTCGACCCCAATCGGCATCGTCCAGACATAAGCGGCCGGCCCCGCGAACAGGATCGCGCCACCGACGTGATAATAAAACAGGATGCGGCCCGTGGGTTCGGTCGCCGACATCTTGCGGATCAGTACATTGGCAATGGCGAAGGTAAACGCCGCCGCCACGGCGACAAGCGCAAGGGGATCGATCGCCCCCGCACCCGGCCGTACCAGCACCAATACGCCGGCAAACCCGACAATGGTCGCGGCCCAACGCCGGCCGCTTACCACCTCCCGCAGCAGAAAGACCGCCACAACGGTGGTGAATAGCGGTTTGGAGAACATGAATGCCGTCGCATCCGCAAGCGGCATATGAATAACGGTAATGAAAATGCCGAGCTGGGCCATGAAGGCGAGTCCCATCCGCAGCAAATGCAGCGGCAGCCGCTCGGTTTTCAGGTTGGCGGCGCCCATGCGAATGAATACCGGCATGAGAAAAACCAGCCCGCAGCTATAGCGAAAGAACGAAATTTCGATCGGGTGAAACCGCCCGCCCAGCGATTTGACGAACACGTCGACAACCGAAAACAGGAAGGCGCCGATGCTCAGCCACAGGATACCGCGCAGGTTTCCCGGCATCCGAAGCCAGAGGCTCGCGAGCGGCGCAAAGAGAACGGGAGAAGTCATCCCCCCTAATGCCGGATCGCCGTCAGGCGCGCAATAGGCGGGCGTCCGGCATTCTCCGGCCAGCGTCCGAGGATGCCCGCAGAACCGGACTGAACGAAGGCCCCGCCGGGCACCGCGGGCAGGTACCGGCGCTAGTTCTGCGCCGTCTGCTGGACGATATTCAACGCCACCAGCGCGTCGTTTATCGGGATAAACAGGTTCAGGTTCTGCGCATTGTCATGATCGAAGCCTGCAACCGATATACCGATGACATTTCCGAACTGATCGAGCAGCGGCCCGCCGCTGTTCCCGCGGGAAATCGGCACATCCGCCTGGATAAACCGCAGCCCCTGACGGGGTTCCATTCTCCAGGCGCTGACGATACCGCGGGTGACGGTTGCAGCCAGCGCCTCCATCAGCGGGCTTCCGATGGCATAGACGTCTTCCAGGCGCTGCGCCGGCTCGGTGCGCACGGGCAGCACGCTGCGGGCATTCAGGGGGATTTTTACCAGGGCGACATCGTGTACCGGATCGCGCCGGACAACCTTTCCTCCGACCTCCAGGCCATTGGCGAAGACAACCTGGACGCGCTTCGCCTGCTTCACCACATGTTCGTTCGTCATCAACAGGCCGGACCGGTCAATCAGAAACCCCGATCCGAGCGAGGCGCCTGCCCGGATCGACACCACCGCTGCCGTCACATCCGCGACGATGCGCCGGATCGCAAGCCTGGATTCCGGAACCCGGGTAATCTCGACCTTCGAAAATTCGCCGACGTCGTCGGGGACCGGCTTAAAGTTGCCAGACGCACTGGCAAGCGTGGCCTGACGGTCCGTTTTCCGCTCGATCAGATCGACGAACGCCTTCTCTGCGAGGAGGTTTTCGGTGGCGTTCGCGAATGCCCCCAGGAACGTCAACAGGATGCCCTGGGCCTTGGTCTTGCGCTGGCGGAAATGCCCGCGGGTTTCGAACCGCGCAACCGTGCGTTTGTTGAGGTTCGAGTACACCGACCACTCGATCCGGATATCGAACTGTCCTTTGTACCTGTCCAGCGGCCTTCGATTCAGCCAGCTATGCGCTTCACAGAAGCGGCCATTCAGTTCCTGGATGCGTGCGCCCACCAGGTATTCGGCAGACGTCGCCGAGTCGTCCCGCTGAAACAGTTTCTTGGGATCGCCAAGCACGTTCACGCCTTTGTCGCGAAGAACATCGAAGAAAATGTCGCCGAGCTCCGACCGCCAGTCCCCGAACTCCTGCCTGCCGGTCGCCCAGTCGAGCGTCGATTTCCGCCCATGGCTGGCATTGCATATCCCAAGAAATCTGCGGGGAAAATTCGCAATTGTCGTGCCGCGTCGGATCCCGGAGACCACCCGGGCGAGCGCGAACGACGCCTGATCCTTTACGGGCATCTGAATTTTGACGGCTTTGGGGACCGCCACGGCCTGCTGAACCGTCGGGGGAGGCGCTTCGGCCACCTTCGGCGCTTCGCGTTTGCCGGCAGAACTTTGACAGCCCGCCGCCAGCAGCCCTGAGATAACGAGAACGGTTAAAGGGCCGATATCCTTGCCGGCCAGCTTTCCAAAGAAAAACACCATACGCTCACCTGCGCTAACATTTTCCGATGTCCTGGGCCCGGTTTACGGCCCCGCCTTCTCCGGGGTGGTCGGCATGTCAGCCATGCACACGCCCCATCGATATATACAATCTATACGTGCGTATAATATATTTCGATCCGTTTAGTATACATTGCAATTTACCGCACAGCAACCACATCCCGAAGGATCACGACTGGCACGCCAAAACACCGGCCAACGCCAAAAATCCGCTATTTTCCGCGACCTTCGTCCCGCCGGTACCACGGAAACCATTTGCGCAGGACGGCATTCATCAATGCATCGAAGGAAAGGCCGAAGGCGGCAAGCATCAGCACGCCGACAACCGCTTCGTTCTGCTGCAGCCCCCGCGCATTGGCGAGAATGTACATCCCCTGCCCCTCGATCGAGGCGAAAATTTCGGCAAGAACGGCACCGACCAGTGCGCGCCCGGCCGCCAGCCGGACTCCGGCGATCAGATAGGGCAGCGCCGACATCAGGGTGATGTCGAACCACACCGACCGCCGGTTGGCCCGATAAGCCGCGGCGACTTCGAGATGTTCGCGCGGCACAGATCGCGCGCCGTCTGAAACATTGATCACGACCGAAAACAGTGCGGCGAAGACAACGGTGGCGAGGCGGGCTTCTTCGGAATAGCCGAACCAGACCGTGAGCAGCGGCAGTGCCGCGATCATCGGCATCGCGTAGAATCCGTTCACGTAAAAATCCAGCATCCGGTCGGCGATTTTAACCCTGCCCATCAACAGCCCGATCAACGTGCCGAGCACCATCGCAATCGCAAGTCCGATGATCACAGCCCACAGCGTCGACCATGTCGCTTCCCAATAGGCTAGATCGGCGATGACTGTGGGGAATACCTCTGCCACCCGCAGCGGACGGGCGACAAAGGGCGCCGCGAAATTGCGGACGCCGATCTCCCAGACGCCGAGAATCAGGATACCGAACGTCAGTTTCACCAGGAACCGCGAGCCGGCAAACCGCCCCCACAGGGACGGACGCGCAGCATCGGTGCCGGCGGGTTTAGCCACCGCGGTCATCCTGCCGTTCCACGCCAGGCAGCAAAGCGCTTTTCAAGCCGTCGGACGATCCCCATCAAAAATACGCCGATCAGCGTCGTCACGATAATTGCCCCGAGAACACCGGCCATGTCGAAGCTGCGCGACGAATCCACCAGCCAGCCGCCAAGGCCGGTATTATTCAGAAAAATCTCGGCGGCCACCATGCCGACCAACGCGCGCCCGATGGCCTGGCGAATGCCCGTTAGCGCGAAGGGTAGCGTATAGGGGATAAGAATATCGACCCAGATACGGCGTTCGGAAGACCGGAACGCTCGGGCGACTTCGATCATCTCGGGCTTCAGCGACCGCGCGCCCTCTAGCGTATTGTACAGGATCGGAAAAACCGAAAAGAGCACGACGACGATCACCTTGGGCCAGAACTGAAAGCCGAAGATCGACAGGATAAACGGGATCAGAGCAGCCATCGGCGTCGCATACAGGCCGAGAATATAGCTCTCCAGCCCGATCCGCATCAGCCGGAGCCGCGCCATCAGAATTCCGAGCGGCAGGCCGATCAGCATGGCGATACCGAACCCGGTGCAGAACAGACCGAGCGACTGGCCAAGGGCGAGGAAAAAATCGCCCTCCTGGGCGAAGTCGATCAGCCGGGGAATGGTGCCGGGATGTTCTTCCAGCGTGGCACCGCCCGCTATCAGCTCCGCTATCCAGCGCGTCACCCCGACGTCTGAGCCGAACACCGGCGCCATGTGCGCGGCATTGAACTGCCAGCCCGCAATTTCCCAGATCGCGAGACCGATAAACAGGCTCAGGCAGACCTGGGCGATACGGGCGCTTCTCGAGTCGGAGGTGAACATGGGCCTCGTTCAGATGAGGTGTTTCCCCCCGCCCCGGAGGCGGGGGGAAAACCGTTACGGGAAGGTCTTCTCCGCCCCTATTTCATTACCTTCTTCGCGTCGTCCCACAGGCTCAGATCCGTCATCTGTTCATAGGTGACCGGCGTCTTCTTGGGGTTGATGCCGCCGCGGCCCTTGGTGCGCTTGCCAACGCCGACCTGGTTTGCAACCGCTTTCATGATACGGCTCTTGCCCAGACCGACGGTGCCGTTCGGCCAGAATTCCATCTCGCGATAGGCATTCACGGCATAGACCGCATCCGCCCCGGTCCGTTTCGTCGCCTTGGCGAGCTTTGCGACTTCATCGGTCTTTGATGCATCGTGGATCATCTTGCTTGCATCCCGCAGGGCCGCAACAAACCGGACATAGGCATCGCGGTTGGCCGCGATCTTGTTCGCCCGTGCGATCATCATCAGGTAATGAACGCCCGGCACCACGTCTTCGAGACGCGCCACGGTGTGCACCTTCTTTCCGCTCATCCGTTCGATCACAGGCACATCGTCGATGTGCAGCACGCCAAAGGTGATCTGGCCAGATGCCATGGCCGTGCCGACATTCGACGACATCGGCACCGTCGGCACGTCCTTTTCGATCCTCATCTTGCATTTGCGGGCGAGAAATGTGTTGAGCTGAATCCAGCGCGCGCCGCGCTTGGAATCGACGCCGACGCCCTGACCTTTCATCGCGGCACAATCGGCCTTAGATGAATCCATGGACGCGATCAGCCAGTCGGGGTTTTCCATGCCCCAGATCGCCTTCAGGGGCGCCCCCGCGTTGGACACCATGCGGACAACGAACTGACTTGGCGACAGCGATGCATCCACCGATCCGGAATCAACGGCCTTGGCTGCGGCTGCCCCGGAATTCATGGCCTTGATCGTGACGTCGAGATCGTATTTTTTGAAAATGCCGGCGTCGCGAGCAACATAGAGGATCGTGCCGGCGAACACGGGCGGAATACCCGGCGTGGCGACGGTCATTTTGTCGGCGGCCAGGCCAGGTGTTGCAGCAGCGATACCGACGGCGAATGCAGCGCCGGCGAGAATGGTGGTGAGCTTCTTCATTTGAATTCTCCCTATGAAAAGATGCGTTTACGCGTTTCGTTATTTTCACTGACCATCCGGACGTTACTGTAATTCGAACTCCGCCTTACGCGCCTCGTCCATCAGGTTCGACCACACATGTTCCCTGACCTCGGCAAACCGGGCGCTCGACAGGGTTTCGCGACTGCGCGGATGCGGCAGACCGACGTCTATTACCTCGAACACCGATGCCGGACGGCCTTTCAGGACGACAACCCGGTCGCCCATGAGCACCGCTTCCTCTATGGAATGGGTGACAAAGACCATCGTCGTCGGCCGCGATTCCCAGATACGCAGCAATTCGAGCTGGAGTATTTCGCGGGTCTGCGCATCGATCGCGGCAAACGGCTCGTCCATCAGCAGCACGGACGGTTCGATCGCCAGCGCCCGGGCGAGGCCGCAGCGCTGCTGCATGCCACCCGATAACTGATGAGGATACGAATCTTCGAAACCCGTCAAACCGACAAGGTTGATGTAATGCGGCACTTTTTCGGCAATGACATTCTTTTCGATGCCGGCCATCTGCAAGCCGTAACCGACATTCTGCGCGACCGTCTTCCACGGGAACAATCCGAAATGCTGAAAGACCATCGCCACACCGGGTAACGGCGCCGTCACTTCGTCGCCGTCTATCCGCACTGCGCCCTGGTTGATCGGCAACAGGCCGCAGATGCAGCGAAGCAGGGTCGTTTTTCCGCAGCCGGAAGGCCCGACGACGGTAACGATCTCGCGTTCGCCGAACGAAAGATTGATGTCCTGAAAAACCTGCAGATCGCCGTATTTCTTGCCGACACCGTCGATCTCGATCCGTGCTTTCGCATCCTCGATAACGGGCGCATGTTCTGCGTTCACGCCGTATTCTCCCCTATCCGGTGCCCGCTGCATTTTTTATGCAATCGTTTGCACGACAGGATTTTAACCTACGCTCCTGCAAGTTCAGGTGTCAACCGGGATCGAGATTTAAGGTTGTATCGGCGGCTGGCGCCGCTAAACCAGCCCGAAACCGCCGGCCTCGTCTGCCGTCATGTCCTTCGCTTCCGGGCCGAACGGGATATCGTCGGCGCGGGTCGCCCTAGGCGGCGGCGGGGGACGCGCGACGATGACTTCAGTGGTCAGCAGCAGGGCCGCGACGGAGGCCGCCGCTTCGAGAGCCGACACCGCAACCTGCGCCGGATCGATTATCCCGGCTTTCATCATGTCGACGAATGCGCCTGCCTGCGCATCGAACCCCATGGACGGCGATGACGTTTTTTCCGTCAGCTTCGCGACAACCATCCGCCCGTCATGACCGGCATTTGCCGCGATCCGCATCGCCGGGGCCGCCAGGGCGGCTCGCACTATCCGGACCGCCGCCCGTGCTTCAAGGGTCCCTCCTGCCGGCAGCACCGATGCAGCGTGAAGATAGGCGGCCCCGCCGCCGGGCAGGATTCCGCCTGCCGCGGCGGCACGAACCGCATTCGCTGCATCGTCCGCACGGTCGAGGCGTTCGCCGATCTCGGTCTCGCTTGCGCCGCCGATCCTGACAACCGCAACGCCGCCGGTCAGTTTTGCCAGGCGATCGCGCAGGTTCTGTTCCTGAAACGGGGTATTGCCGTCCAGTCCCTGCTCCGCACGGATACCCACGACCCGGCGCTCGATGTCTGCGAACTTCCCGGCGCCGCCGATAATCGTCGTGGCGTCTTTCGTAAGCTTTATCCGGTCCGCCCCGCCGAGCACCGATGGATCTATCGACGACAGGTTATCGCCCCGGCGGTCGGAGACAAGCGTGGCGCCGGTGACCGCCGCGATATCTTCGAGCATGGCGCGGCGGCGATCGCCAAAGAGCGGCCCCTTCCCCGCGACGACACGCAGGTTATTGCGGACCTTGTTCGTCACCAGCGTCTGCAGCGCCTCGCCTTTGACGGCTTCGGCGACGACCAGCAATGGGCGGTTGGCGCGCACGGCCGCCTCCAGCGGACGCAACAGGGGCTGATGATTCTCCAGCGTATGCTCGGTGAGCAGGATCAGCGGTTTGTCGTAAACGCAGTCGGCGCTGACAGGGTCGGTCATGAAATAGGGCGATACGTATCCGCCCTCCCATTGCAGTCCGCTGAGCCGTTCCCAGGTCGTGTCGAAAGACTGCCCGCCCTCGACGGAAACGACACCGTCCGCCCCGACGGCACCGAACGCTTCGCCGATGATCGCGCCGAGCGCGGCTTCGCCATTGGCCGAAATGGTCGCAATTCGTTCGAAATCCGCCCGTCCGCGCACCGGTTGCGCCTGCCGTTTCAGTTCGCCGGTGACCGACAGGACACAGTGATCCAGCGCCCGGCGCAGCGCCATCGGCTCGACCCCGGCGGCGACCGTTTTTATGCCTTCGGCAAGCAACGCCCGGGCAAGAACGATCGTGGTCGTGGTGCCGTCGCCGATATCCTCCGCAACACGCTGCGCAGCTCGGCGGACGAAGCGCATTCCGAGCTGCTCGAACCGGCCAGCCTCTTCCATCGAATCCGCGACGGTGACGCCGTCCTTGGTAATACGGGGGGCACCGATGCCGTCGTCCTGCTCGATCAGCACGTTTCGCCCGCGCGGGCCAAGTGTAACCTCGACCGCATCGGCGAGCCGGTCAACGCCACGCAGCATCGCCTGGCGGGCATCGGGCCCGAATTTTATGGTTACGGAAGACATTACGCGGGTTTAGCGCAACCGCGGCGTTCAGGGAAACCCTGTCCTATCGTATCATCGTTTCCGGCAGGAACAGGGCAATCTCGGGAAACATGATCAGGAGCACCGCGCAAACGAACATCGCCGCCCAGAACGGGAGCACCCCGACAAAGATATCGCCCATGGGGACACCGTCGGAGATGCCCTTGACCACAAAAACGTTCAGCCCCAGTGGCGGACTTATCAGGCTCATCTCAAGCACCACCACCAGCAGCACGCCAAACCAGATCGGGTCGTAGCCAAGATCTTTGATCACCGGAAAAACAATGGGAATTGTCAGCACCAGCATCGCAATGCCTTCAAGGAAAGTTCCCATGATTATATAGGCGACAACGATTATGCCGAGGATCACCAGCGGCGCGACTTCGAGCCCGTCGACAACAGCCGCCAGCTTCAGGGGTATCTGGGTCACCGCCAGGAACGGGTTGAACAGAAACGCACCGATCAGAATCAAATAGACGAACGAGAAAGTCTTGATCGTCTCCAGCACGCAGAATTTTGTCGCCTGCCAGGTCATTTTACCGCGCGCTACGGTGAGCACTACGGTGAGAAACGCCCCCACGGCGGCGGCTTCCACCGGCGTAAAGACCCCGAAATAAATACCGCCGAGAACGGCGAACACGATCCCGATCAGGGCAGACGAGCGCCCCACGGTCTTCAGCCGATCGATCATCGGCATTCGCTCTGCCCGCGGTCCGGCGCCTGGACGAACCGCTGTGACGATCAGCACTGTGATCATGAACAGCACCGTCAGCAGAAGACCGGGCAGAACCCCGGCAAGGAACAACTGGCCGATCGATTCCTCGGTGAGCAGTGCATAGATGATAAAGCCCGTCGACGGTGGAATCAGAATGCCAAGCGTGCCGCCGGCCGCGACGCAACCGGTCGCGAGCCTGTCGTCATAGCCATAGCGCTTCATTTCCGGGAGCGCGACCCGCCCCATGGTTACTGCAGACGCCAGGCTGGATCCCGACACGGCTGCGAACCCGGCGCAGCCGACAACCGTTGCCGAGGCCAGCCCGCCCGGCCAGTGTCCGACCAGGCTGCGCGCCATGTCATAGAGATCGCGGCTCATCCCCGAGACCATGGCCAGATTCCCCATCAGCACGAACAGCGCGATAATCGAAAGGTCGTAATTATACGCGATCTCGAAGGGGATGCTGCCGAGCAGGTTCAAAGTAGTATCGATGCCGGACAGGCTGGCATAGCCGGCCACCCCGGCGATCGCCAGCGCAATCCCGATCGGCACCCGAAGAAAAATCATCAGGAACAAACCGGCCAGTCCAATCAGGCCGATGACAACAGGGCTCATGTAACACTCACTCGTCGCCCTCCTCGGGGAGGTCCACAAAAGTTTTTATCGCGAGGACAAGGGCGAACAGACCTGCGCCAAAAGCCACGACATAATAAAACGGCCAAAAAGGAATCGTCAGAAGCTGGGATGTTTCGTTGAATTCCCGGACGTCGAAGGACTGGATCACCGAACGCCAGGCGATCACGGCGAATAACACCGCCCCCAAAGCATTCGCGCCGCGACGGCAGACGAACTGCGCGCCTTTCGGGATACGGTCGTAGAGCAGCTCGATCATCACATGCGCGCCGCGGAAACCGCAATAAGCGAAGCTGAGAAACGTCATGATCAGAACCGCAAACTGGGTAAGATCGAACACCCCGTTGAGCGGAGAACTGAAAAAATACCGCCCGATGACATCGGCGACGGTCAGGAACATCAGCGCGACGAGGACCACCCCGGCCACGGCGGCCGAGGCGGTCACACTCAGATGCGTCACACGGACAAGGATGTTGCCGTTTGCGCCGACGCTTTTGCTATCGGGGGCACCTGGTGATGAGTCGGAAGGCATATGCCCCTACTTCAATCCGTCGCCGCGAACGCTTCTACGAGCCCTTGCCAAGGTAGTCGGCGAGAATCTCGGAATAATTCTTGAACCCCGCCTTTTCGAAACGCCCGACCCAGCTATCGGAGATTTCCTTGAACTTTGCGTCCCAGATTTTCCGCTGCGCCGGCGTCAGTTCCGTAAGCGTCGTATCCTTGCGATCGCGGACCAGTTTCAGACCCGAAACCCGCGATTCCTCGTAGAGCTTTGCCGCACGCAGGCTCCATTCCAGCCCCGTGCTGTCATCGATTGTCTTTTTCTGGGCCGCGTTAAGGCCGTTATAAACCTTGCGATTCATCACCACCATCTGTGGCGAGAATCCCATGGGCAGACCGGTGACGTAATTCTTGACGACCTCGGCAAGCTTGAAACTGGCGACGACCGAGATACCGACCAGCGCCCCATCGACGACACCTTTTTCGATCGCGGTGTAGGTCGCCGGCATCGGCATGGCAACCGGGATCGCGCCCAGTTGCTTGATGATCTCGGCCTGATCGCGGGATGGCGTCCGCAGCTTTACACCGGCCAGATCGGCGGGTGTTCGCACGGTCTTGTTGGTCATCAGCACCGGCGTATCGGTCGTCCACAGACCGAGCACCTTCACGCGGCTGTATTCGTTGCTCAGATGCTTGTCCAGAATACGCCACAATCCGCGGGTCGCTTCGACCGCGTTTTCGAACTGCATCGGGATTTCAGCAATCATGGTCTTTGGGAATACGGTCGACGTGTATCCCTGGAGGCCGAATTCGACATGCGATATGCCATTTACGACGCGTTTGAATGCCCCTGGCGGCTTTCCGCCGATCTGGCTTCCGGGAAAGCCAAGGACCTTGATCCCGACACCGGCATTTTCCATCGCCTTACCCCAAGGTTCCATGAAGTCAGCCCACACGTGATGCTTGGGGCTGGCGAAGAACGCCATCTTGATGTCAGCCGCCGACGCCGGTGCAATCGCAGCGAAAGCCGCAACACCGGTCGCCAATGCCATAGTCCTTATCGTTTGCTGTCTCATGTTCCTCTCCTGCGCAGGCAAAGCTGCGTCAATCTGCGCGCCTAATCCGGCGCAGTTGCGTTTCCTCAATTGGACGATCTTGTCGAAGTTCATACGCCGTCCATTTACCACCCTAGCATGCACCGAAATCACGATACGGGGCAACGCCCCAGATTCCAGACGAATATCCTTACCGCTTAAAGAATATCCCTGTCGCTCAAACCGGAATATTGTCGAATGGTACCGTTCGACATGTGGAACAATGGGAAGCCCACCCATCCGCCGCTGCCTGCGGTTGAAACGCACGAATGTTTAAATTCGATTGGTTTGCGGGTGCCAACCGGATAAGGTGGGAAGGAACATACGGTCGATTTGGCAAGCTAGAATGAAAATTCATTTCTGAGACGGACACCGTGCCGATGTCAGAAATTTAATAACGCCAATAAACTGATCGGAATCTATTTGCATTACGCCCTAATGCGCGTGGATATAGGGACACATATTTCGTGAGTACATTGAAGGTTCTTGTAGTCGATGACAGTGTCGGGGATTTCCGTCTGATCAATATTTCCCTGGAACAGGCGATGGGGGACGAAGTCTCGCTGGATCATGCATTATCAGTTGATGCAGCCGCCCAGATGATCAGGGAGACCGATTACGATGTCATCGTTCACGACCTGTTTCTGCCCCCATGGGGTCCGGAAGCGATCACGGCGACTTACAAGATTGCCCCGAGCACCCCGATCATTGCGATATCCGGTCAATCGTCTCCTGATCTGCACCGAATTGCGGTAGCGAACGGCGCAAAGCTGTTTTGCAGTAAATCCGACCTTGGCGGCGGCAATATCGGCTCGATTCTGGCGCAGGTCGTACCTGCCTTCACAAATCCTGCATCCGACGCCAACTGCTAGAGACCGTCGGCCTTGTCACCTTGCAGGACGACATTTATCGAATTTTTAACATAGCCCGAACGTCGCGATGCAGACGCCCCGCTCAGATGTGGTCGGCCGCGTTCATCTGAACACCGGCTACCGGCGTTCCATCCGAATGTCCGCTGCGGGCCGCAACGATCGTCTTGATTTCATCCACCGTCAGGACTTTCGATATACCGATTGCCCGCCACGCCACGAGCATGCGGCGGTAAATGTCCTGCATCGGCATCGCGCTCTCCAGCGCGTTTCCAAGCGCCTCACCCAGCCACCGATGTCTGCCGAGTTTCTGTATATAAAACTGGGCGAAACTGAGCATTTCGCCTTCGAACTGCGGATCGAAGCCGGAAAATTCAATATCCTGCGGCTGTATTGACGATGAGCCTCCGAGATGATCGTAGGACAGACGCAACCGGGTAAACATCGCCAGAATATCCATAACTTCGTGAGAAACCTCCAGATTCAGATCATTCGTGAATCCGTCCAGCAGGGTCACGTAATGGGTTTCCAGCGCAGAAGTGAGAATCTCCCGGTGCGTCGCGTGCCGTTCGGCGTGATCCGGGTCGAGTTTCTCCAGAATTCGGTACTGGTTCGACAGCATAAGCCTGTCTTTCAGGGACAGGTCGAACGCACCGCCATCCGGGCCATGACGCATCGCATCCCGCAAATCCTCGATCGCTTTTCGGAACAACTTGCTCAGATGATAGCCTTTTTCGGCGGACAACTCATCGAGCTCACGCTTCAATTCGTCGCTTATACGAAAACTAACGGTTGCCATTTCCGCTCCTCAAACAATCTATCACGATTACATCGAAACCACGTGCTTCCCCGAAAAAACACGGACAAACCGTCTGGGAATATGTCCAACCAAAATCCAGAAGAAACCTATTACAGCTACGGTACTTTTTTATAGTGAACAAAAGGTTAATTGCAAATCAAAATTGCAGCCTCTCGCATTTTCAGAGTAGCACAACCGCACGAGCCAATCCACACCTTGTAAAGAATACCATCTATACGTGTATATCGCAATAAATTTCGTGTATTATTCAAGTAATACGGAAAGTGTTTACAAAATGTAATAATTTTTATTTACATTTTAAAAAATTTTTCCGTGTTTTTTTCCAACATTCACAAATAAATGCAATTGCAAATAAATATCTCGTCTTTTCGGAAATTCGAACAAACAGGACGCTTATCCGCCGCCGCCCCTCTTTCTACAACAGGCGGGATGAAGTCTCGCGCCATCTACAGACACTTTTTACAAACTCAGGTTGCATCGGATTCCGGAGAGCGCGCAGGCGATTCTGTCAAGTGGACCTGGAATCCGTCTCCCGCCAACGCCAGAGCGGCTTCGCCATCGCGCAATCCGTATCCCGTCGCTACCAGGTCACCGCAACAAAGACCGGCGGCTTTACCCGCCGCCAGGTCCGTCGCCGCATCGCCGATGATCCGGCTCTCTGCGAGATCGAGCCCCAAATCATCGCCGGCCCGGAGCAGCATCCCAGGAGACGGCTTTCTGAAGGCCGATTGTTCCGGGCCGCCCGCGGCAGGCGGCGGATGACCGCAGGCATAGACAGCATCCACAACCGCGCCGTGTTCCGCGAGCAGTTCGTCGAGTCGATTCTGGACGGCTTCGAATGCCGCCCAGTCGTAGTACCCCCTGCCGACACCCGATTGATTGGTAACGATCACGACGGCGGAACCCGCGCGATTGGCATGCCGGACCTCATCCACAACCGCGGCGATCAGGCGGACGTCCGCCGGGTCGGACAGATAGTCAACCAGCTCAATCAGCGTTCCGTCCCGATCCAGAAACAGGGCGGGCACTTTCTCTCCAAATCCGGCTGTGCGGATATCGCACCACAGTCCATCGGGTTCAATCAGAGGCATGCAGGGCGTTCCATCTGACGCGGCATCACCGTTGCAACCGGATGATCTGCGCCTGCGTCAACGCGCCTGAAAACGGATTCCCGGGGCTCTCCGCCCGAAAGGCCGCACGAATCCGGTGGAGATAGCCATCTTCAGAAGCCCGTTCACCGACGGCGACCGATGGCTCGCCGACAAATTTCCGCGCTTCGCGGAAACCGGAGGCAGCAGCGTATCGCGCGAAAAACATCTGCGCCCGATCGCGACCCGGCTTTCTATCGGATTCACTGCCGGATTGGGCCGTCGGGATCGCCTTGGTCGCTTCGTACTGCCAGATGCGGATATACCCTTCGAATGCTGCGGCGGATTGACCGTTCCGCGCCCGGACGAGAGTGCTTGCCAACAAATCGTCCGGCAATGGTCCGGCAGCCGCGTCTTTCGCCGTCTTTGCCGCATAAATGGCAATTGCTCCCATTAAATTCCGCAATTCAGCGAGACGCCCGGCGCCGGACTGTCTTTGCGCCGCTGCAAGCAATTTCCGGATCGCACGCACATGCCGGTCGCCGAACCCCTTCGCCCATCCGGCGATATCCCCGGACACACAGCGACGGGACTTCGTACAGGCCGGATCCGCATGCTGACGGCCGGCGGCATCTGCGAATGACGCAAAAACCCTGTGGTCGTCCGGGTTGTCCCGCGCCGCCCGGGCAAACGACAACGCCGCGCTCCAGTTGTCGCGGACCAGCCAGCGACGGACCCCATGCTTGTAATAACCGTTGTCGAAATATTCCGCAGCAATGCGGCCGTCATACATGCCCCTGAGATACGCGGCGGCGTCCCGCAATGCCGGATTGCCGGCTCCCCTGCCGGCCATTCTTCCCACATGTGCCAAAACCGGCTGCCACCCACCAGTCTCACGGGCAAGCGCGTCCCGGATATATTTGACGCGGGCATCGGTTTTATCTTTGCCGGAGCGGTTCACGGTCGGACTGGGACGATTAACAGAGAAATTATGGCGGCGGCGCAGCGCATCGGCCTCTACTGCCTGGAAACGCGCGCGAAGCGCGTTGATATCGACCCGCAGGCTGGACGACTCCCGACGGATTTCCTGGAGCCGGAAAGAACAGTAACGCCGCATGGAACTGCTCGACGCCAGGCGCGGGGCGCATTCGCGATTATACGCAGCGCGGTCGCGCTGAAGGACCTGGCGTCGCTGCGCAAGACTATCGAGATCGGCTTTGAGAACAGTCCGTTCCGCGGGAAAAGTGATCGACGGCGGCAGAAGCGGCAGACTCGGCACGGGTCGAAACTGTACTGCACCGGCGGGTATAGAAAGTACTGCCGTGAAAACCGCGGCCAATGCCGGCACAGAGCAGGTCGCCGTGCGCCCCGACACAAACGGGAATCGGCAGAAAGGTTTAACGGGCATTTTCATCGTCGCACCGCCCAACACTAAGTCGCTTATCCGTAGCGGCCAAGCCCCGTAATCCGAATATATGAATCAGCGACAATACCGAAACGTCGTGTATCCTTCGGGCCTCAATCACGGGAGAACATCATGCGTCTCGAAGGCTCCTGCCATTGCGGCTCGGTCCGGTTTTCTGTCGAGTCCGATACCCCCTACCCCTATAACCGGTGCTACTGCACGATCTGCCGCAAAACGGCGGGCGGTGGCGGTTATGCCATCAACATCATGGGACGCGCCGAGACCCTTCACATCACGGGCGAGGAAAACCTGTCGGTCTACCGGTCGGCGAGCAACGACCGCGGGTCGTACGAAGAAGACGGGCTGAGCCCGGCAAAGCGTTATTTCTGCTCAGAATGCGGCTCCGCGCTGTGGGTCCACGGCTCGGACTGGCCGGATTTCGTCTATCCGTTTGCATCGGCCATCGATACCCCGCTGCCGGCGCCGCCGGAAACCACGCATCTTATGCTCGCCCACAAGGCGCCGTGGGTCACCGTTCAGGCAGCCGCGCACGATGCACGGTTCGAACTGTATCCGGACACGGGCATCGAGAGCTGGCACAAACAGCGGGGCCTTTTCAGCAATCTTTAGCGCGTGTCACGTTATTGCAGCGTTTGTGTCATACAGCCTTCCGAACAGGCATGACACATTTGGAGCCTAACAGCCCCTGCTCCCGAGGACACGCCATGCGACACCGTAAATTCGATCAGCCGTCTCTGCCGGAACCGGACGCCGAAATCCTGGAAGATATCGGCCATATCCGGGACGACGACGATCTGCCCGCCAACCAGAGCGGCAATACGCCCTTTGCAGAGATTGCGGCCCGGCGTATTTCGCGGCGCGGGATGCTCGCAGGACTTGCCGGGGCAGCCGCAGTGGGGCTGATATCGGCGCCGACGGTCAACCGTCGCGCCCTTGCCGCGGGAATGGCTTCCGCGTCCACGCTGACCTTTCCGGAGACCCCTCATGTATATGACGCGACCCATCATGTCGCCGACGGATACAGCGCCGACATTCTGCTGCGCTGGGGCGATGCCGTCGAAGTCGGGGCGCCGGCCTTCGATCCCTTGAACCAGACCGCCGCCGCCCAGGCCAGGCAGTTCGGTTACAACTGCGATTTCATCGGCTTCCTGCCGTTGCCCGCGGGATCGAACGCCGGGGATCGGGGCCTGCTTTGCGTCAATCACGAATATACCAACCAGCACCTGATGTTTCCGGATGTCGACCGGAAACAGAAGCTGAGCAAAGCCCAGACCGAGATCGAGATGGCCGCCCACGGCCATAGCATTGTCGAAATCGTCAGGCAGGGCGGGAAATGGTCGGTCGTCGAGAATGGCCGCTACAACCGCCGCATCCACGTCGGCACACGCATGGCGATATCCGGCCCTGCTGCGGGACACGACAGGCTGAAAACCGCCACCGACCCGAGCGGTACATCCGTTTTCGGAACGGTCAACAATTGCGCCGGCGGTCGGACGCCCTGGGGCACCGTGCTGATCGCCGAAGAGAATTTCCACGGCTATTTCGGTGGCGACCCGGGGAGTACGGACGAAGCGCGCAACTACAAACGATACGGGCTGAATGGCAAAAGCCGGTATTCCTGGGCCGACCATCACGACCGGTTCAATGTGGACGTTGAGCCGAACGAGCCCAACCGCTTCGGCTGGATGGTCGAAATCGATCCCTACGACCCGTCTTCGACCCCGGTAAAACGCACCGCGCTCGGGCGGTTCAAGCACGAAGGCGCGAATGCAACGGTCAACCGCGACGGCCGCGTCGTCGTTTATTCCGGCGACGACCAGCGGTTCGATTATATCTACAGGTTCGTTTCCAACGGTCGTTTCGACCCCGATAACCGCGCCGCCAATGCGGATCTGCTGGACGACGGCACGCTGTTCGTTGCCCGGTTCGAAGACGACGGCACGCTGAACTGGTTGCCGCTTGTCTGGGGTACCGGTCCGCTCACGCCGGATAACGGATTTGACAGCCAGGCGGATGTTCTGATCGAAACCCGTTACGCCGCGGACCTGCTGGGGGCCACACCGATGGACCGGCCGGAAGACGTGGAACCGAACCCGATTACCGGTGCTGTCTACGTGATGCTGACGAACAACACCAAACGGAAGTCCGACCAGGTAGATGCAGTCAATCCCCGGGCGAAGAACAGACATGGCCATATCCTGGAAATGATCCCGCCGGGGGCCGAAAACGGGAACGGCGCCGACGCCGACCATGCAGCGCTGACCTTTCGCTGGGAAATTCCGCTGCTTGCGGGCGACCCCCAAAATGGTGCCGACGGATCGAAATACCACCCGGATGTCAGTGCCAATGGCTGGCTGTCCACACCCGATAACTGTGCCTTCGACAGCAGAGGGCGGCTCTGGATCGCCACCGACGGTGCGCCCAAATCGGGCATCGCGGACGGCGTCTGGGCAACCGACGTTGCGGGGGATGGACGTATGCTGACCAGGCGGTTTTTTGCCGCGCCGCGCGGCGCCGAGCTGTGCGGCCCTGAATTCACGCCCGACGACAGAACGTTTTTCGGCGCAGTTCAACACCCGGCTGACGAGAAAAACTCCACCTTTGCGAGCCCGTCCACCCGCTGGCCCGACTTCCACGACAGCATGCCTCCGCGGCCGTCCGTGGTTGTCGTGACCAAAAACGACGGTGGCGTCATCGGCAGTTAGGAAAACCTGCCGAAGGATTACCGGCCGCTATCCACGGTATCGTCCCTGCGGCCAGCAGGTTCCCGGCCCGAGAGCTTGCCTTCGACATTCCCAACCAGACCGAGGGCGAAGCGCTCGCTGAATCCGCAGATAAACGATACCACCCAGTAGACACCGTTCTGCATTTCATCGGACGTCGCGCCCGATATCAGCGAAGAGGAGATGATTTCGCTTTTGAGCGCCGCATAGGCGAAAATAGCGACGATAACGCCGATGAACGGCTTGAAATAGGCTGACAGAAACAGCAATCCGGGATTGAACTCATCCGGCTCCGCTACATCCCGCAACCGGATCATTATACTGACCAGCGCCCCCAGCAGCGCGGCAATGACGATAGTGGTCAGTTCATTCAGCGGAAAATAGGTGAGTGAACGGTTCTCGAAGTTCCTGAACAGCCAGAGCAACACGGGACCGATGATCACCCAGCTCAGAAAAGCTGAAATCAGACCGATCACAATAACCGCCGTTGCCGAACCGCCGGTCAGACGCATGAACCAGGCCGTACGACCATTGCGGAAGGCGCCGGTCCGCATCTTTGTGGCGTAGCGAAGCTCTCGTGCGAGCGTCAGGTTCGGTGTGTCTGCTTCGAGCGCACGCATTGCCAGCGCGATGTCGGCATTGGCGCTGGAATTGTCGTTTGCTTCGAGCCGCGCAACGATTTTGGCAATTTTTGCGACCTCGACCTGCACCTCCGGAACAAGGGTGTGCCGCGCCAGCGTTTCGAGGCTCATCCTCAATGTCGCGAAATCGACCGGTGTACCGGCCTCCGTCATGAACCCGATCTCTGCATCCCGCCGAACCGGGCCGGCGCAGCGCGGTTTCCCGAACCGCGCTGCGGCATTTTCGGCATGGCATATCCCTGTTGATGGCAGGCCCGCGTTATCACGGTGAATTTCCACATCACGCCGCCCGCAACGGCCGCCGCCCCGGCAATCGCCAGCAGCGATTCACTGAACGCGGTCGCGATCGCGAACAGCACCAGCGGCGTCAGATGTCCAATAAGGCGGAGGGCCGGCGTCAGACGCTGCAATTCGGCCCGGGCCAGCGGCGGCACGCCGTTCAACTTCGCATAGGCGAAATAACGCTGCCAGATGATCGCGTTCAGGAACGCCAGCACCGCGCCCCATGTCGAAATGAATGCCATCGACGCCTCGAACCGCCAGGAAGCAAGGCCGCTGGCGATCCCGAGCAGGCCGACGCCTTCGAGCAGGCCGGTCATCACCAGCATCGTCGGAACAAGATCGACGCGCCAGGCCGGAATCCCCTTGGCGGCGTGCAGAATCCGCGCCTGGCAGTACAGGAATGTCAGGGCGGCCAGCGCGACCACCAGGTGAAGCGCAGGCTGGGGCCAGATCAGGTCGGCCAGCAATGCCGGGTAGAATACGCCCACCGCATAGGTTTCCCGGGTCATCCAGGACGATTGGGGCCGCATCAGCGCCCGCCAGAAGCGAAGCTTCCGTCCGATTTCCATGAAGACGAAAAACAGTCCGATCCCCATCCCGGCGCCGGCGGCAACGTTCAGATAGAGTAATGCTTCGGACGAGAGACCGGAAAAGAAATGTGCAAGTGTCGCCATCACGACCAGCCCCGACGACATGCCTCCCATGATGAAGTTCATGGCCGCCCGGTAATCCCAGAAGGTCTGGCGTTTGCCGACCATGGGATTGGCGGGATCACTCAGCATTTCGTCTTCGGTGTCGTCGGGGTCAGGGTCCCGGCCCGGTGTCGAATTCGGCACTTCATACAGATATTTTATCTGGGGATCGTTGCCGAGTTCCTCATGCATCTGGAAGAAACTGTTTTCCCCGGCGAGAAGCGAGACGTTGCTTTGAGGGTTGTTGAAATCGCCGAAATGGATCGCGCTCGCGATGCACGACGACGAACAGGCCGGGGTATAGTCCAGATCGATCCCGGGAACCCTGCCTTCTTCCTTCGCTTCATCGATCCGTTCGACGCAGAACGTGCATTTGCTGGCGACCCCGATACGCTCTTCGTGGAACACATACGCTTCCTGCCGGGTCTCTTCGCCGTAATACCATTCCCGGTCGTGACCGATCGTCCGCGCCTGGTAGGGACAGGCGACCGCGCAGTAACCGCACCCGATACAGGTGTCGTAATCCATCATGACAAGGCCGTCGGCGCGCTGCGAGGTCGCCCCTGTCGGGCAAACCGGAACACAGGACGGCTCCGCGCAATGCTGGCAGCCGACCACCATGAACAGGCGTTCGACATCGGGAAACGTGCCGCGCTCGACGTCGAGCACCTGGCGCCATTGAACGCCGGGCGGCGTGTCGTTCGCATGCTTGCAGGCGATCGTGCAGGTCTGGCAACCGACGCAGCGGTTAAGGTCGACGACCATCCCGTAGCGCGGCGTGGTGTCGCCGTCCGGCGCGTTCATACCGCCCGCCTTTCGCCGTCGGTCCTGGTGATCTTTACCCGTGCAAGGTCGGCGCTCGAGCCCGTCGAATCCGTGAGAGACAGGGCAAGCGACGTCACCGAATTCAGACTCGGCAGGTTCAGGTCCTTGGCATAGGGGGTTGCCCAATGGTCGAACTGGCCGATCATCAGGATTGTATCCGGCCGGATCCCTTCGCGCAGTACGGCATGACCGCGAGTAACGCCGCTGACGGACTCGATCTCGACCGGGTCTCCGTCCGTAATACCCAGCGCCTTCGCCCGCGTCCGGTTGATGATGACACCCTTGTGACCGGAAATGTTGTTCGCGACCTCGTTGATCAGCGGAATGCCGACATTCGCCCCCCAGGAATACTGCATGGAGCGCGCCGTCAGCGCAAAGAAAGGATAATCGTCGGGGTCGCCGCCAACCTCGCGGATATGGTCCGTCCAGATATCGGGATAGCGTTCGTAACCGGGCAACGGCTCGTATTCGTCGAGCTGCTTTTCCCACCAGTCGACGCCGATTTCATGCAATCGGTTGGCAAGCTGGGCACCATGCCGCTTTATGCGCTCCTGATAGGGCATTTCGAAACGCAGTTTCTCTTCCTTCATCTTCGGATAGAGATACCACTGCAATTGCGGAAACGGTTTCAGCATGAAGCCGTTTTCGGCGAACCAGTCGAGACCGTGAACATCCTCTCCATCGCTCAGCGAATGGCTGGCGGCCTTGCACACGGCATCCCATATTTCCTCGCGCGCGTGGGGCACCGCCGGGTCTATCCCGTAATCGTAGGCGCCGTCGCGGTCCTGTAATCTCGCGCCGGCAGCGCCGCGGTTGATCGCCGCATTGTATTCCTCCAGCAGCCCGACCCGGTCGGCCAGGGCGGTCGCGATATCGGTGAGGTCCATGGCATCGACCTGGGGCATCACCGCGGGCTGGCGGATTGCCCAGCCCTGATGCTTCCAGAACTGCTCGGTGAATTTGGTGGATCCGATCTGGATCAGTTGCAGGCTTTCGAGATCGGTGCAGTCCGGCAGGATGATATCCGCCATGTGGTTGGTTTCATCGCGCGTATAGGCGAACGATACAGTGAACGGGAATTCCGCGATCCGTTCCGCGACTTCCGGCGCATTCCACGACGAGATCGCCGGATTGGTGCGGTAATTGATCCACATTTCCGGCTTGGTCTGCTTCGGCCAGTGAGCCGGCTGCTTTTTCTGGAACAGCCACGGCAGATGCGCCGGGCCGAGAGCCGGCGACCACGCGGAATCGGCCGCCATGGGGACGAGCGTCTTGTACCCGTTGCGGATATGCGGATCCGCCAGCCATTCTTCCTTCGACGTCGCATTGAACGGATAGTCCATGATGCCGTCATCGGTCGGCCGGACGGTTTTCAGCCGGTTATCCGCCGGACGGTTGAGTTTGACTGCCGTGCCGAGCGTACCGCCCGGCACCTCCAGCGCGCCGACAAGCGCCGCCAGAAGCGTCCGCGCCCAGCAGGTCTGATATCCGCCCCAGCCGTTATTGACGCCCTTGCCAAGCATAATGGCGACCGGCCGGAACGGCATTTCGACGCCCTCGATCTCGATCGTCTCGCCGATACAGGCATGGGCGACATATTCATCCGCGATCTGCCGGATCTTGTCGGCGGGTACGTCGCATTCAGCCTCGGCCCAGTCTGGGTCGAACTGCGCCATGTGATCGAGCAGAAGCTGGAACGCCGGCCTGGCAACGACGCCGTCATGTTCCCATACCTGGCCGTCGGGGCCGTCTTCAATGCCGGAAACGGCATAGGTCCCTTCAAGCGCGGCATCGCCGATTTCTTCGTCCCACGCCTTTATGGTGCCGTCGGACAGATCGCCGATCAACGGTTTGCGCGTCACGGGATCGCGCATGTAGTAGCCGTTCGGCCCGACAAGGTAGGGAGATGTCGTGTCTTCCTTCAGCGCCCGCACGTCGCAGGTTTCGTTCCAGTCGCGCTCGACCAGCATCCGGTTGATGAGCGCGAACAGAAACGCCGCATCGGTCTTCGGTTTGATCGGAATCCATTCCGCCGACAGCGCGCCCGTGATCGAGAGATGCGGTTCGACCTGGACACGTTTCAGCCCGCGGACACGCGCATCCGCCTGGCGCCACACGCCCGCGACGCCGCCCGACGCTTCGACGTTATTGCCGCAATTGATGACGTAGTTGCAGTACGGCGTGTCCGGCGAAACGATGAACGCCCGGTGCCACAATTCCCCGTAAAGATGTTCCGAGTGATAGCACTTCACCCCCTGTCCGCCGCCAAAGCCCATATCGAGCGGTCCCCATGCCGCCAGGAAGGCGGGGAATGTTCCCATATACTGGGTCGGGGTGCCGCCGCCGCCGAAGGATACGGCCAGCCGCGGAAAACCGCTTTCGTCCTTTGCCCCGCGGGCGCGCATGTCGCGCATCCGCCCGGCAACGGTATCCAGCGCTTCTTCCCACGATATCGCGACGAAACCCGGGTCCTCGTGGCGGCCTTTTTTAGGGTTGGTGCGCTTCATCGGCGACCGAACCCGGTTCGGGTTGTAGGTCTTCTGGATCAGGCCATAGGCTTTGACGCAGACTCGCCCGCCGCCGGGGTGCCTGTCGGTGATGTTGTAATTTGAATGAATGCGCGTCGCGACGCCGTCTTCCACCTCGACCTGCATCAGGTCGGGGCCCGCCACGCACTGATAACAGTAAACCGGAACTTTCTTTCTGTCCTTGATCTTGGGCGCCATGGATCTGCCTGAATTCTCTCGGTCAGGCGGAGCGTATCCGGGCCTCGCCCGTCATACAAGCACGGCGGCAGTGGATCGGTAAATTGACACAACCGGGCTGACGAACGTCACCGGATCAGCCGGTTTTCGTCCTCGCTTCGACCCCGCCCGCGCGGCGCTCGGTCATGCCTGCGGGAGCGCCAATGTCCTGACGCCGGCGATCCGGGCCGAAATACTCGTTGGTGCGGATAAACGGCAGGGGATGATTGATCATCCAGACCAGGCGCTCATACAATGCTTTCGCCGATATCGGCTTCGCCATAAACATGTTCACACCGGCATCCCGCGCTTCACAGACCCGCTCGCGATCGCCGTGGCCGGTCAGCATAATCACCGGTACGTAGGGATTCGGACTTTTGGGGTCGTTTCGCAGGAATTTTACGAATTGCAGCCCGTCGGTCGGTTCCATATGCCAGTCTGTAATGACCAGGTCGATGGGGTCGCGGCGCAAAATCACACGCGCCAGATCGACATTGTCGGCCTGCGCGAACTTTACGATGCCGAGCCCGCGGCAAATATTCTCGACGACGGTGCGCATGAACTTGTTGTCGTCCACGGCAAGCACGCTGAGCGCCTCGAGTTTCGGTCCCGCTAGCATATTTTTATCATAAGGCGATGGCCTCAGCCCCCTGTCCCGCTGCCGGCGGCAAACGGTTCGAGCGGACGCGCCTCAGCGGACACGGCGTCTGTTTCGTCCCCTGCAAACGATCCAAGCCAGTTTCCGACCACGTCGCGTAACGATACAACCCCGATCAGTTCGTCGTTCCCGACGACCGGCAAATGGCGGATTCCATTACCGACCATGATGTCGAGAACTTCATTGACCGTCGTTTCGGTGCCACAGAACACCACATCCGCAGTCATGATTTCGGAAACTTTCGCGGTCCCGAGTGAAGGACCGTATTTCGGCAGCGACACCGCAATATCGCGCTCCGACAGAATTCCGGCTATACGGCCGGCGGCTGTCGTCACCACCACGGCACCGATATGGTTTTCGGCGAGAATTCGGGCCGCCTCATCAATCGTTGCCTCGGGCGGGATCGTGAGCACGAAATTGCCCTTGAGCGCCAGAATTTCTTTTACGTCCATATCGTTTCCGCCGTTGGAGGAGAAATTCCCCGATAACTCCGCTTATGGACCAATCTGATTAAATTTCCCTTGATTGTGGTCCATTTCAGGGTCCGGGGACGTAATGCTAAAGCGGGGTCGCCCGTAACCGTCAGTCTGCGTATAATCGGCAGCCGAAGGAGAGATACGATGGATGCTATTGTCGAACCGGGCAAGAAAACCGGACAGCCGACACAGGAAGAAGCAGAAGAAGCAGTGCGCACGCTAATCCGGTGGGCGGGCGACGATCCCGACCGGGAAGGTCTGCTGGAAACCCCGGCGCGCGTCGCACGGTCCTATCGCGAATTTTATGCCGGCTACGAACTCGATCCGGAAGCAGTGCTGTTAAAGACGTTCGAGGAAACAGGCGGATACGACGAAATGGTGCTGATCCGCGACATTTCGGTCGATTCCCATTGCGAACATCACATGGTGCCGATCAGCGGACGGGCTCATGTCGCCTATATCCCGAATAGCCGTGTCGTCGGCATCAGCAAGCTGGCGCGTGTTGTCGAAATATTTTCGAAACGGCTGCAGATTCAGGAAAAAATGACGGTCGATATCGCAACGACGATCGACCGCGTGCTGAAACCGCAGGGTGTCGCCGTGGTGATCGAGGCCTCTCACCAGTGCATGACGACCCGCGGCATCCGCAAGGCCGGCGCCGATACCGTCACCAGCCACATGCTCGGCGCTTTCCGCGACGATCCGTCCACCCGCCGAGAATTTCTCGCGATGATCCGGAACGATTGAGCGTGACCGGCACCTCAATACGAAGTTTTCCGACATCGCCATTGTCGCGGGAGGAACTGGAAGTAGGTAATGTCTTCGCACCGCGCTTCGATGAAGACGGGCTGATCCCCGCCATTACCGTCCATGACGGCACTGGCGAAATCCTGATGTTCGCCTGGATGAACGCGGATGCGCTCGGCAATACGATCGACAGCGGCGAAGCCTGGTATTGGAGCCGCAGCCGCAACGAACTCTGGCACAAGGGCGCAACCAGCGGCCAGATTCAGAAGATCGTGGAGATCCGCACCGATTGCGATCAGGACGTCATCCTGTTACGCGTCCTTCCGCAGCGTGAAGGAGCCTGTCACGTCGGGTACAATTCGTGTTTTTATCGGTCGGTCCGGCAAAACGGCGACGGCGAGATAAGCCTGCGCTTCGAGGAAACGGAAAAGGTGTCGAAATGACAAACAAGTTACTGCCCACTACGGTCGTCGGCAGCTATGTCCAGCCCGAATGGCTGGTTGACCGCGCAAACCTGAAAGGCCGGCTGCCGCCGCGCGTCCGCGCCCTGGAGATGTGGCGTGTCGACCCGGAATATCTCGAAGATGCACAGAACGATGCCACCCTGCTGGCCATCCGCGACATGGAGCGTGCCGGGATAGACATCCTGACCGACGGCGAGGTCCGCCGCGAAAGCTATTCCAACCGCGTTGCCACGGCGCTCGGCGGCATCGATATCGACAACCCCGGCACCGCGATCGACCGGACCGGCCACCCCAATCCGGTGCCGCGCATCGCCGGAAAGATCACGCGCGAACGCCCGATCGAGGTCGACGATGTCAAATTCCTGCGGGCCAATACCGACCGGCAGATCAAGATAACCCTGCCCGGCCCGTTCACCATGACGCAACAGGCCCAGAACGATCACTACGATACCGACGAAGCGGCAGCAATGGACTATGCCGCCGCCGTTAACGAGGAAATCCGCGACCTGTTCGCCGCCGGCGCCGATGTGGTGCAGCTGGACGAGCCCTACATGCAGGCACGTCCGGAAATCGCCAAGCAGTACGCAGTGAAGGCGATCAACCGGGCGCTTGACGGGATCGACGGCGAAACCGCGATCCACCTCTGTTTCGGCTATGCCCATGTGGTCCACGAGCGTCCGGAAGGATATTCCTTCCTGCCGGAGCTGGAAGACTGCGCGGCAAAGCAGATATCCATCGAAACCGCGCAATCGGGTATTAATCTCGATGTCCTGAACGCCCTGCCGTCCAAGAAAATCATCCTCGGGGTCCTGGATCTCAGCACGGACGAAATCGAGACCGCTGAAATCGTGGCGGGCCGTATCCGGCGGGCGCTGAATCACGTTGCCGCCGACCGTATTCTCGTCGCCCCCGACTGCGGCATGAAATACATGCGGCGCGAGGTGGCGTTCGGCAAACTGAAAGCCATGTGCGACGGTGCCGAACTAGTTCGCGGAGAGTTATAGATTTTTTGGGCATAAAGCCTTAAACCTCCACCGGTCTGCCCGGACCGACACGGTCGGCAGTCAAAAAGCATCCAAATTCCGGCCGTTCTCTTGTAGGATATCGGGTTTATGCGTCCACCAACCGGAGTCGGCTGATCTCAAACGGAATGACAACCTCGGAGCGCGAGCGCTTCCACAATCTTTTGCTGATGGCAAAGGAAAGCCCTTTCGAGGGCGAGCGCACAAATGCGCTGGAAGCCGCAGAGCGTATGGCGAAACGTCACAATATGACGCTTGAAGAAGCCGCCCGCGGCGGCGGCGAGGCAATGCAGCAGCCGGATGCCCCCGCCCCTGCCAAATCGTCGTTCGAGGCGGCGGAAGCCGAATCTCTCGCCCGGGAACGGGCATTCGCGGAAATGTCGCGTTTCATGCGCGATATGGAAGATCACGCCCGCAGCGACAAGGCGCGGCGCGACGAGGCCCTGAAAGCGGCGCACGATCGGGGGCTTGATGCCGCCGAACGCCGAAAGGCTGAACGCGCAGGAACCCGCGACCGCGTCGTCCGGCGGAACAGCCGCCGCCGCAATCCGGCGGTCCACGCCCGCGTTCTTTTGAAGGAAACCCAGTTACCGCTGGAGGAAATCGCGTCAATCTGCGGTCTCGACGTCTATGCGGTGGTCGGGATCAAGCTGAAAATGCGCGAAGAGGCTGCCGGATAACGCTTCATACTGGAAAAACGACCGGTTAATACGCCGGAAAAAGGTGGGGTAAATGCTTCAGGACAAAGTCATCATCGTCACGGGCGCCGGTCGCGGTCTGGGTCAGGCCTACGCTGTCGAAGCGGCGCGGCTCGGTGCCAAAGTGGTCGCCGGCGACATTATCGACTGCAGTGATACCGTTACCCGGATCGAATCCGCGGGCGGCACGGCGATCGGCGTGCCGCTTGACGTCACCAAAATGGACACCGTTTCGGCAATGGCGGCAGACGCGGTCGCCGCTTTTGGCGGAATTAACGTTCTTATCAACAATGCGGCTCTCTATGGCGGGCTGACCGGCGGGCGGTTCGATATGCTCGACGAAGACGAATGGGACCGCACGATGGACGTCAACGTCAAAGGAATCTGGAATTGCTGCAAAGCAGTGGTTCCGCACCTGAAAACCGCAGGTGGCGGTTCTATTATCAACGTCGCCTCCCTCGCCGCAACATACGGGCTGCCCTTCGCGCTGCATTACACGACGTCCAAGGCGGCGGTCATCGGCATGACCAGAGCGCTCGCCCGCGAGCTCGGGCGGAACGAAATACGTGTAAATGCAATCGCACCCACGGCCGTCCTAACTGAAGGCACCGCCGAATTCTTCGGCGACAAGACCGACAGCGCCATGGACGTCATCAAGGGCGACCAGAGCCTGAAGCGCAACCCGACGCCGGACGACATGATCGGCACCGTCATGTGGCTCGCCTCCGATTCCAGCGGCTTCGTGACCGGCCAGACCATCGCCATCGATGGCGGCACGGTTATGTCCTGATTCATCGGGATGCCTCTCCCATTTCCTTCGACAACGGACGAAACACCCCGATGAATCAGGACCTACCGCTTCGGGTCCGGTGCATTTCGGCGGGAGCCCTCATCAGGGATGGTGACAAAAAGCTTTGCCTCGTTAAGGCCAGAGACAACACTTGGAAATCCCGCCCCTGTGCCGAGATGAAACCGGCGCCGGAAATAAAAAAAAATCAGCGTGAACGGAAAGACGGAGTGCATCTTTCATGTGGATAATTCCACCTGGGAAAACAGGGCCTGCCCGAACAGATCGACTTCCCCTGATATAACTCGAACCCTGGGAAGTTATGCCGCATAGTAGACAGCCATCTAACGACTTTGATCTGTCGCCTGCTATCTGCTCTGATGGCGAAAAAGAGGAGGATGAAACATGTTCCTGCAAAATACCTGGTACGTCGCCGCCTGGGAAACCGAGATCGGCAATACGCCCTTCCCCCGCACCATCCTGAACGAACCGGTCGTGCTGTTTCGGACTCCCGAAGGCATTGTCGCACTGGAAGATCGCTGCTGTCACCGTTCCCTGCCCCTGTCCATGGGCCAGGTGGTCGGCGACCGGGTGCAATGCGGCTATCACGGGCTGGAATTCGATAAATCCGGCGCCTGCGTGAAAGTGCCGGGACAGTCCAAAGTTCCCCCCGGCGCGCAGGTACGCTCCTATCCCGTCGTGCAGCGCTGGGGCTGGGTGTGGATATGGCCAGGCGACCCTGCAAAGGCAGACGAATCCCTGCTACCGGACTGGTGGTGGCTCGACAGCCCTGAATGGAAAAGCATTCCCGGCCGCGGCGGCGAACCCATGCCGGTGGCGGCAAACTACATGCTGATCTCGGATAACCTGTTCGATATCTCGCACCTCACCTATGTCCATTCATCGTCGATCGGCAACCAGTCGATCGTTGAATTCCCGGTAAAAACCGAACGCTTCGAACGTGGCGTCCGCATGACACGCATTGTTCCCGACCGGCCGCCGGCCCCGTTTTTCAAGAAGGCCGGCAACTTCGACGGCAATGTCGACCGCTGGCTGATCACAACATCCGACCTGCCGGGCTATATCGTGAACGATTCCGGTACGGTGCGGATCGGGTCCGGGATTACACCGGGCAAGGTCGACGAAAAAGACGGGGTCGAAATGAAGGTAATGAACCTGCCGACCCCGGAAACCGATACGTCGACACATTATTTCTACGCCCATGCCCGTCATTACAGGGTCAACGACCCCGCCTGGGATGAAATCTTCCGGACGCAGTTCACCGCCGTATTCGAGGAAGACCAGGTTATTCTCAACGCCCAGCAGGCAAGCATCGATCTGCGACCGGACGCGCCTGAAATCGACGTCAATGCCGATGCGCCCAACATTCAGATCCGGAAACTGCTCGACGACCTGATCGCAGCGGAACAGGCGGAGTTAACGGGCGCCCGCAGACGCGCATGATTGCAGGGCATGACGCTTGAAATCCGCCAGCTGAGCGGCGCGCTCGGCGCCGAGATCACCGGCGCCGATCTTTGCAATCTGGACGACGACACGTTCGCCGAATTAAACGGGGCCTATCTCGATCACCAGATGTTGTGCATCCGCGATCAACGCCTCACCCCCGACAGCCTGATCGAATTTTCGGAACGCTTCGGCGTGGTCGAGCCCCACGAAAACCTGAAATTCGCCCTGAAATCGCACCCGAAAATTCTCGTCCTCTCGAACGACATTGACGCAAAAGGCAACCAGATCGGCGTGATCGATGCGGGCGATACATGGCATACCGACCACAGTTTCAAATCCCGGCCTGCGAACTGCACCATTCTGTATTCGCTGAAGAACCCGTCCCGGGGCGGCGCCACGGATTTTGCCAATATGTACGCCGCCTATGACGCGCTGCCCGACAATACCAAGGAAAAGATCGCCGACCTTAGGGGCCTTCATTCCATCAGCAAGCTGAAGAACAGGCGAGTCACGATTTCAGGCGCGCGCGATGACGCCGTTGAATTCTACAAACGCCAGGAAAATATGATCCCGGATGTCGAGCATCCGCTGGTTCGCGTCCATCCGGTCACGGGGCGGAAATCATTGTACTGCTCGCCCCGCTTTACCATTGGTCTCGTCGGCATTGACCAGCAAGAAGGTGACGCCCTGCTGGACGATCTGATCGCCCATTCGGTCAAACAGGAATTTCGCTACCGCCATTTATGGGCCGACCGCGACGTCGTGATGTGGGACAACCGCTGTGTCAACCACCGTGCCACCGGGGGTTACGAATTCCCGGATATCCGGCATCTGTACCGCACCACGGTGGAAGGACAGGCGACGGAGTAGCACGCATCTCCATGTGCCCATAAGCGGTAGCCAGGGTATCCAGCTATATGGGACCGGGGACACCGAACATTTAAACGGCCCGGGTTCAACCGGTCGTCACTGTAGCCAGGAGTCGAGGGGGTCTTGTCGTTCAGGAAACCGATGCCAGTTCGGGCAACGCGTTCTCCCGCTGGCCAGGTTCACCGCTATCGGTCCACCGGAAAATAACGTCATGCAGGGCCTGCCGGTCAATCGGCTTCGAGACGTAATCGTTCATCCCACATGACATATAATGTTCGCGGTCACCCTTCATCGCATTTGCCGTCAGGGCGATGATTGGAGTATTGGCAACCTGCCGGTTCGGCAGAGCGCGGATGTGTCCGGTCGCAGTCGGACCGTCCATCTCTGGCATCTGAACGTCCATCAGAACGATATCGAATTCCTCCTCCGTAACCCGGGTCAGTGCCTCCTGGCCGTTGGTCACGAATTCGAACCGGAATTCCGGCACGCCGCTAAGCATCACATCGAGCACCTTCTGGTTGATTGCATTATCTTCGGCGACAAGAATCCGTATGGTGTCTTCGCACGACCGATGCTCTTTATCCCGTCCCTCTTCAGATGAAGTGAGCTCGACAAGGTTATCCCGACTCCCTTCTTCAACAACGATCTCGAACCAGAAACAGCTTCCTTCACCCGGCTTGCTCGTGACGCCGATCTCCCCCTGATGGAGCTCAACGATATTCCGGCAAATGGCGAGACCGAGGCCCGTCCCGCCGTATTTGCGCGTCGTCGAGTTATCCGCCTGGGAGAACGGTTCAAACAATTTTGAAATCGCCTCTTCGTCCAGTCCGATCCCGGTATCCCGCACCTCGAAACGCAGCCGAAACCGGCCCTTTTCAGGCGGCGCCTGTTTAACCGAAACACGGATCGATCCGGTGTCTGTAAACTTCACGGCGTTGTTGATCAGGTTATACAGAACCTGCCGAATACGGCTGCTGTCTGCCCGGATGACCGCATGGTCATCCAGTTCGTTCTCGATGCTGAATTCAACGTTCTTTGGTCCTGTACGCGACGTCCACAGTGTGGAAACCGAATTCAGCAACTTGGTCAGGTCGAAATCGACCCGCTCGAGTTCGACATGTCCGGCTTCGATCTTCGAGAGATCGAGAATGTCGTTCAGAATATCCAAAAGACTTTCGCCGGAGTCTTTGATGATCCGCACTTTCTCCAGTTGGCCCGGCGCCATTTCTTCATCCAGCAGACCGTTCACCATGCCCAGGATGCCGTTCATGGGCGTCCGAATTTCATGGCTCATCGTTGCAAGGAAAACGGACTTCGCCTGACTACCAGCTGCGGCTTCCTCCAGGGCGTGCGCCAGCCGGGCGGTCGTTTCCTCCAGTTGCTTTCGCGTGTTTTCAAGTTCTGTAACGTAAATCCGCAACCGTCTTGCCTCCTGGGCGGACCGGTCGCTGAATTGCTGATCGACGACAGAACCGGCAAATCCAATGGCAATAATCACCAGGCTCACAGAGATGACTGCAACCGACAACAATTCGGGGTCGAGGACTGCCGACGGTACCGGAATGCGCGGATCGGGCACGATCTGCAATCCGGTCATCGCGGTAAAATGCAGACCGACGATGCCGAAAAGATACATCGCCGAACATGCCACGCGCCGTTTCGAACTCAGATACGGAACCGCCGTCAGTCGCAGCACGACACCGCAGAATGAGATACCAATCATGACGGAAAGGACAACATACCACAGGTCCCAGCCCATCTCCGCCGGCATCCGGATCGCCAGAGTCCCAATATAATGCATACCTGCGACGGCCAGGCCGACCACTGCCCCGCCGAGATAAAGGTTCCCGTCTTTCGAAAGGGCGATCTGGTAACCGCACCAGTTCAACCCGACGGCGCATACAATTGAAAGAACGGTCAGTTCGAGGTCGTAAGCAACAGGAATGGCGTACTGAAACGCAAGCATGGCGACAAAATGCGTCGCCCAAATTCCAAGCCCCGATACAACCGACGCTGCCGCGACCCACGTGTGGAACGCGCGCCCCTCGCTCAAACGCGCCCGAACCATCAGGCCGATGGCGGTGTAACAGGCAAACATGCAGATCAGCGCTGCCGCCGCCACATAGCGAAGGTCATGCTGTCCCACAACACAATCGTATATTCTGAGCATATACAGAAACCTATATCCTGCCTCAGAAATTAGCGCATCTGTCTTTAATTAACGTAAAGAACGGCATTTGCTGCCGGATAGGATCAACCTCTTCGTTTTGCGTTAGTACATAGCGGTCCTGGCTTTCAGGGGCGTTTCTGTAACGCTTGGCTGATCGTGCAAATCGTCAATACGAAAAACATTTTCGATACCATTGGTAAAAATTTATGCATTTGCACAAAACAAAGATTGTATATTTCGATACACGTTCCGGAGCACGGTGATCCCGATCCCCTTGCCGGAAAACCGTCAGGTGAAGCGGCAAGCCTCTCTATCGCACCGCCTGAAGCGCCTGCCATACCCGTTCCGGAGACGCCGGCAGGTCGATCATCGGCACACCGGCAGCGTTCAGGGCGTTCTCGACGGCATTCATCACCGCCGGCAGGGCGCCGACCGTGCCTGCCTCGCCCGCGCCTTTGACTCCCAGCGGATTCTGCTTGGTCGGTACCGGGTTTGATTTGACGTCGAACATGGTGAAATCGCCGGCGCGCGGCATGGCGTAATCCATGAACGACGCTGCAACGTTCTGACCGTCCGCGTCATAGACCGCGCGTTCCATAACCGCCTGGCCGTAGCCCTGGGCCACGCCGCCGTGGATCTGCCCCTTGAGCAGCAGCGGATTCAGCACCGTGCCGACATCGTCGACGATCACGTATCCCTTTACCTCGATCTCGCCGGTATCGGGATCGATTTCCAGTTCGCAGGCATGGGTGCCGTTCGGGAAGTTCGCGGATTTGGGCGCGAAGGTTGCGCGCTCGTCGATACCGGCCTCCACCCCGTCGGGCAACTTGCCCGGCGTGTAGGACCCCCGGGCGACCTCCGCCAGGGTGATAGAGCGGTCGGTGCCTGCAATGATGAATACGCCTTCGGCAAAATCCACGTCTTCGGCGCTGGCCTCCAGCTGATGCGCGGCGAGGATCTTCGCCTTCGCAATTGCCGCTTCGGCGGCCCGGAAGATCGCCGAACCGCCACAGGTCGCCGAACGCGACCCGCCGGTGCCGCCGCCGATACCCTGCTGATCGGTGTCGCCTTCGCGGACCCGAATCCGGTCCACAGACAGGCCGAGCGCCTGGGACACGATCTGCTTGTAGATGGTATCGTGCCCCTGTCCCTGGCTTATCGTGCCGGCCATGACCATGACATTGCCGGTCTTGTCGATGCGCACGGTGGCTTCCTCGATGGAGGGGCCGCCCGCGCGCTCGATGGTGTTCGAGATGCCGATCCCCCGCAGCCTGCCGCGGGATGCCGCTTCCGCGCGGCGCGCTTCGAACCCGGCGTAATCGATCATCTCCAGGCCGTCATCGAGGTTCTTTTCGAAGGCGCCGCAGTCATACGTAAACACCAATCCCGTCTTGAACGGCATGGCGCTTTCGGGAATCGTATTCTGGCGGCGCAGATCCGCCGGATCGCGGCCCAGTTTCTTCGCCGCCGCGTCAACCAGCGTTTCGATGATATAGGCGGCTTCCGGCCGCCCGGCACCGCGATAGGGGCAGGTCGGCGTGGTGTTGGTGAACACCCCCGACACCTCGACATGGATTGCCGGCGTCACATAGGTGCCGGCCAGCGTGCCGAGATTGTTGATGGGCGGCCCGTTGCCGCCGGTCGTCACATAGGCGCCCAGTGCGGCCAGCGTCCACACATGAAGCCCCAGGAAATTGCCGTCCCTGTCCATCGCCAGCCGGGCCACCGAGTGATTGTCGCGCCCCTGGTAGTCGGCGATATGCCCTTCGGATCGCTCGGCGGCCCATTTGACCGGGCGGCCGACGCGTTGCGAGGCCCACAACACCAAAAGCTGTTCCGGATACACGCTGCCGCGCAACCCGAAACTGCCGCCGATATCCCCGGCAATCACGCGTATATCCTGTTCGGCGACGTTGAACACTTCGGTCGCCAGCTGTTCGCGGATCTTGTGCGGATAATGACAGCCGGTATAGAGCGTGTAGCGCCGGTCGGTCGGATTGTAGTCGCCGACATAGGCTCGGGGCTCGATCGTATTGGTGACCGTGCGGGTAATCGGGAACGTACGTTCGACGACGATATCGGCGGCCTCGAACGCGGCTTTGGTTTCTTCGGGATACCCGCGCTGTTCGTAAAAGCATTCGTTGTCGCCGCAGTCGTCCCACACCAGCGGCGCACCGTCGTCCAGCGCTTCGGCGGTTCTGATTATCGCCGGCAGGATTTCATAATCGACGACGACGGCTTCGGCGGCGTCTTTCGCCTGATCGACGGTATCGGCAACGATAAAGACGACCCCGTCGCCGACGAACCTGACCCGGCCAAGCGCGAGCGGCGGATTGGGCGGCTGGTACTGGTTTTCGTTCCAGCGCGATCCACACTGCAGATCGCCATAGCCGTCGGCGCGGTAATCTTCGGCGGTCAGGATGGCGTGTATGCCGGGCATCGCGGCGGCGGCGGAAATGTCAATGGCGCGGATTTCCGCGTGCGCATGGGGAGAGCGCAGTACATGGCCGCGCAGTTGATGCGGAAGTGTGTAATCGTCCGTGTAGCGGCCACCCCCTGTCAGCAGTCTCGGATCTTCCGTTCGCGGAACCGGTTGCCCAACATCGAATTCACCCATTCTTGCTTTTCCTTTGAATTCTAAGTTTATTATCTCCTTATAAAACAAACCCGCTAACGGGAAAACAGGGAGCGACCAATCATGAAACTCGCAGGCAAAACGGCAATCGTCACCGGCGCGGGCCGGAACATCGGTGAGGAAATCGCGAAACTGTTCGCAGCGGAAGGCGCCAGGGTCGCTGTGGTGGACATGGATGAAGGCCGCGCTGTCGCCGTTTCCGACCTGATCAAGACCGCCGGCGGCGAAGCGGTCGCCGTCGTCTGCGATGTGTCGGACCCGGCAGATATTTCGAAAATGGTCGCTGCCACGGTCGACGCGTTCGGCGGTATCGATATCCTCGTCAACAACGTCGCCATCTCCGACAACAAGGACATCTTCGAACTGACCGAAGACGAATGGCGCAAGACCATTGACGTCACCCTGTCGTCGCCGTTCTATGTTACCAAGCAGGTCGCAAAATGGATGGTCGATAACGACCGCGGCGGCCGCGTGGTCAATGTCGGTTCGACCTCCGGATTCAAAGGCCGCCCCACCGCCATTGCCTATACCGCGGCCAAGGGCGGCGTGTTCAACCTGACCCAATCGATGGCGGTTCAGCTCGCGCCCTACGGGATCATCGTCAACCAGGTGTCGCCGAACATGACCGGCTCACCGGTCGGCCAGGAAATATTCAACCGCGACCGCAAGGTCACCAACCTTGTCGGCCGCCCGGGCGAGCCGGAAGAACAGGCAAAGGCGGTTCTGTTCCTGGCATCCGACGATGCCTCGTTCATCGCCGGGGCCAACCTGTTCGTAGATGGCGGCACAATGGCAATGGCATCCTTCGCCAAACCGGCAACCCGCAAGGACGGTAAGTGAGCGGGCCCTACCGGCTCGGCGTCGATGTTGGCGGAACCCATACCGACCTGGTCCTGCTGAACGTCGCCGACGGTTCCATAGAAATCGAAAAGGTTTCGTCGACCCCGGTCAATCCGGCGATCGGCGTGCTGAACGGCGTCAACCGGTTCATCGACCAGGGCAAGCGACCCGACGCGATCGAATTCTTCGCCCACGGCACGACCATCACGACCAACGCCCTGCTGGAAATGCGCGGCGCAAAGGTGGGCATGATGATCACCCGCGGGTACCGCGCCATCCAGGAAATCCAGCAACAGGCGCGCGACGGCAACCCGTTCGACTATTTTTTCCAGCGGCCGACGCCGCTTGCGCCGCAAAGCCAGACGTTCGAGGCTGGCGGTCGCATCGATTTCGAAGGCAACGAACTTGAACCGCTGGACGAAGCCGCGGTGCGCGACGCCGCCCGCGCCCTGAAGGCAAAGGACGTCAGTTCCATCGCTGTGGTCTACCTGTTTTCCTACATGAACCCGACCCACGAACAGCGCACCCGCGACCTGATCCTGGAAGAATGGCCGGAGGCGCATGTGTCGCTGTCATCCGACGTTCTGCCCCGCATCCGCGAATGGGCCCGCATGTCGACCACCCTGCTGAACGCGTATCTCGAACCGGTACTGGTGCACTATATCGGCGACCTGTCCGACGGGCTGGACGCTGGCGGAGTCGAGACCCTGCAGCGTTTCCTGATGCAGTCCAATGGTGGCGTAATGCCTTTCAAAGCCGCCATCGCCGGGGCAAAGACCGTCCATACCCTGTTTTCGGGGCCCGCCGCCGGCGCTCAGGCGGCCGCTTACCTCGCGGCGGAGGACGCAAAGAAGGGTCTCGTGACGCTCGACATGGGCGGCACGTCCTGCGATATCGCCTTCATCGAGGGCGGCACGCCGCTTGAAGTCACCGAAGGCGAAGTCGCCCGGCGACGGCTGGACGTCCCGGCGCTGGACCTGACCACGATTTCGGCCGGTGGCGGCTCGATCGCATGGATTGACGGCGGCGGACTTCTTGCGGTTGGCCCGCAAAGCGCGGGTGCCGATCCAGGCCCGGTGTGTTACGGCAAGGGCGGCGAAAACCCGACGGTGACCGACGCCGATATCGCCTGCGGATTCCTCAACCCGGATTACTTTCTCGGGGGCGCCCAATCGCTCGACGTCGCGGCCTCTCTCACGGCGCTGGAGAAGAAAGTCGGCGCGCCGCTCGGGATGACGGCGCTGGAAACAGCCGCAGGCATCCGCCGCATTGTCGATATGCGGATGGCCGACGAGGTACGCATTTTCGGCGCCAAGCGCGGCGTCGATCCGCAGGAATTCACGCTGCTTCCCTTTGGCGGCGCCGGCGCGGTCCATGCCGCGCCGGTCGCGGAGGAACTCGGCATGACGCGGATTCTCGTGCCGCCACGGCCCGGCGCGTTTTCGGCACTCGGCCTGCTCTGTACCGATGTCGTCCACGACTATATCCGCTCGGAGCTGCGTCCGCTGGACCAGGTACCGCCCGCCCATGCGGAACAAATCTTCCGCGAACTCGAAGAACGCGGCCGTATCGAACTGGAAAGCGAGGGCATGGACCCCGCCCTCGCTCATTTCGCCCGCGAACTCGACATGCGTTACACCGGACAGGGCTACGAACTGCGCGTCGGGCTCGACGGTATCGGCGGCGCCGGCGGACTGGACGATGCAGCCCTTGCCGAAGCCCGCGACCGCTTCGACGGTATCCACGCGCGTATCCACGGCCACGCCGCCAAGGAAAAGCCGGCGGAAGTCGTCAGCTACCGGGTTCGCGCCCGCGTAGCGGTGCCGAAATACCAGCCCGTAGCGGAACGCGATTTCAGCCCGGCCCCTGCGCCGGATGCCGCCCGCAAGGGCAGCCGCGATGTCTGGTTTACGTCCGACGCCGCGACGGAAACGGCCATCTGGGACCGCAACGCGCTGGCTGCGGGAGCCACGCTTCAGGGCCCCGCCATCGTCGAACAGCTCGACAGCACGATCGTCGTGCCGTCGGGCTGGCACGCCCATGTCGACGGTTTCATGAACCTCGTCCTGACGCGAGAGCTATAGAATGGCCCTCGATCCGATCACCGTGCAGATCCTCAAAAACAAGGTCGCGAGCCTTGTCGATGAAATGCATTACCATTTCTACCGATCGGGCTATTCCACGATCATCCGCGAAAGCCGGGATTTTTCCTGCGTGATCCTCGACAAGGGCGGCCGCCTGATCGTGCCGCCGCCAATGTTCTTTCACGCGCCGTTCTACAAGCATTTCGTGGACCGGACAGTCGAACTGTACGGCGAAGACGGGCTCAAGGACGGCGATGTGATCGTCTCGAACCACCCCTACGAAGCCGGCGTGCCGCATGTTTCCGACATGGCGTTCATCGCACCGATCTTCCATGACGATACGCTGGTCGGCTTTTCGGGCAGTTGCGCCCACAAGGCCGATATCGGCGGCATGAACCCGGGTTCGACCTCGGCGAATTCGACCGAAATCTATCACGAGGGGCTGGTACTGCCCCCGGTCAGGATGACCGACCGGGGCGCCTATGACGAAGACCTCGAACGGCTGATCCTGACCAACAGCCGCCAGCCCGAACTGGTGCGCGGCGATATCCGCGCCCAGATTGCGGCTACCGAAATCGGCGTCAAACGCATGCAGGATCACTGCACCCGCTTCGGCACCGCGACGGTCATGGCCTCCTTCGCCGCCATCCTGAAAGCCGCGGCCGACGAAATGCAGGCGGCCATCTCCGCCCTGCCCGACGGCGTCGCCTCCGCCGACGGCTACATGGACGACGACGGCGTCGAGATGGACAAGGGAGTTTACTTCGCGGTCACGATCACCAAGAAGGGCGACGATATCGAATTCGATTTTTCGAAGTCGCAACCCCAGGCGAAGGGGCCGATCAATCTGCGCCCGTCCATGGTCGAAGCCTGCGTGTTCTATTCAATGATAGGCTGTCTCGGCCACACCATGCAGTTCAATGACGGTATGCGCGACGTCGTAAAGTTCAAATACGCGCCGCGCACCATCACCAACGCGGAATCCCCTGCCCCGGTATCGTCCTACCAGAAGGCAAACCTGCGCCTGACCGACGTGATCCTCGACGCGCTCGCAACCTTCAACCCGGCGCGCGCCATTGCGGGCTCGGGCTCGTCCGGGTCGCTGTCGATCAACTGGCACCAGGGTGGCAAGCCCGGTCACAACACGCTGCAATACGAGATTCTCGGGTCCGCCTATGGCGGCGGTCAGGGCAATGACGGCTGCAACGCGACGGCAACGCACCTGTCGAACCTGCACGTCACACCGATCGAAATTATCGAAAGCGAATATCCGTGCCGGATCACCGAATTCGACATGGTCGCCGATTCCGGCGGCGCGGGCGAATTCCGGGGCGGTGTGGCCTTCCGGCGGCGCTACGAAGTAACGCAGGACTGCACGGTCGTGCGGCGCTACGACCGCTACAAGTATCCACCGCCCGGCGCCAGCGGCGGCGAGCCCGGCGGCGGCAGCAAATTCGTCATCCGGGTCGGCACCAACGAAGAGGAATCCACGCCCGCCTCCGGCAAGTTCGAACTGAAAGCGGGCCACGCATTCTATCTTCAAAGCGCCGGCGGGGGCGGGTTCGGCGACCCGAAGGCCCGTGACCGCGAACGGCTCGCCCGGGATATGGACGAAGGCTATGTGAGCGCCGACGCGGCGCGGGACAAATACGGCATATGAGAGCCGCCCCGCTCTAGCGGTAAACCAGGAACGGGAGATCGAAATGGCAAAAGACCGCGTCGGGATTATCGGACCGGGCCGCATGGGGCTCGCGATGCTGAAACATCTGAAAAAGAGCGGCTTCGACGTCACGGTCTACGACATCAGCGACGAACAGCTTTCCGCCGCAGTCGCAGCCGGCGGCGTCGGGGCGTCCAGCCCCCGGGAGGTTGGCGAAAACAGCGATTACATTATCGTCGGCGTCGGGTTCGAACCGGAGGTCTATGCCTGCCTGACCGGCGATGATGGCGCGCTCGCCGGTATAGCGTCGGGCAGCGCCGTCGCCGTGTGCTCGACCGCTTCCGTCGGCGGCGTTCAGGACCTCGCGCGGATCTGCGGCGAAAAAGGCATCGGCTTTCTCGACGCGCCCATCGCGCGGGGACGCTGGGCGGCAGATGAAGGCACCCTGCTCGCCCTTGTCGGCGGCACCGAAGATGTGGTCGAACGGTCGCGGCCGGTCTTCGAGACGTTCTGTTCGGATATCGAGCACATGGGCGAGGTTGGCCATGGCCAGGTCGCCAAGATGATGAACAACTACCTGCTCTGGGTAAACGGATGCGCCCTGATCGAGGCCGGCCGCCTGGCGGAGTCCACCGGGATCGACCTGCCCAAACTGCGCAACGCCCTGATGATGAGCTCCGGCGATTCCGCGGCGCTGCGTGACTGGGACCGGATGACCTTCACCTGGGCGCTGAAAGACATGCAGATGATGGAAAAGCTGATGGACGGCGAAAACAAGGCCTTTCCGCTCGCCGGGCTGATCAAGGAACTGGTCAAGGACGGCCGCACCATCAAGGCCACTGACCCGCCGGACTGGTCCGGCGAAGGCGGCATCGCAAAACGGCCATGAGCCGTTTCAAAACACCCGGACAGTACCCGTTCCGCCGACCGCTTTGACGTCAATTCAGCGCGGTCCTATGCTTTCACAGAGGCCGGAACAGAAAGAAAAACCAGATGGCAGAAAAGCCCGACAATGTCGGCAAACCGGAAATAACTGAAGCGGATGCCGGCCCCGGCCACAACCAGCCGAAAGAGGTTGTGTGGGAACGCTGGCAGAAAAAACGCACCTTCGTGCGCGCCCTGGAAGGCACCTACGGCGAATTGCAGGAAGGCCTGATGGAACAGCCCCGGATCTACAAATCCAGGGACTGGCAGTGGAAAGGCGGTCCGGCGCTGTTCAACAAGCCGATCATCAACCCGCAGCGCACCGATATCGCACAGTCGA